>Ga0123352_10001712_pt1 | contig 29670 bp, 22 predicted proteins | sample TergutLab28metaG_FD_89700 | JGI IMG/M metagenome (GOLD analysis project Ga0123352, IMG submission 89700) | Labiotermes labralis P1 segment gut microbial communities from Petit-Saut dam, French Guiana - Lab288 P1 | ecosystem: Host-associated > Arthropoda: Insects > Digestive system > Gut ... | reverse complement strand
TTAAGTACAGATATTAACATTACAGAAACCACATATTCCTGCCAGTTTTAATATGTATTTGGTAATCAATAAGTGTGTAACAGCTGTCAAAGTTTCAAACTTTTCTGGCCATTATCTCCGTAAACGTTCAACTTTGGATATAGGTGTTTTCGGTTATATCGGTGTACTTTAACATAAGAAACACTCTCCCGAAGTCTGGCACATTCCTCCTGGGACACCCTGTATATTTATATTAGGATGGATCTCCAGGAGGTGGTATGTGGGTATATGGAATGGATTGGGCTGGCCCAGGATAGAGACAGGTGGCGGACGCTTGTGAGTGCGGTTCCGTGAAATGCGGGAATTTCTTGACTTGCTGCAGACCAGTTAGCTTCTCAAGAAGAACTCTGCACCATGCAGTATGTAAGTATATATTTATTTATTTATACAGCCTTCTATGTATATCATTAGCAACTAAACACTAATTCCTCACTTTTGCTTCTTTCCTGAGCACGGAGTCAGTATGACCTTCCGAATGGCTGGAATCCACGACCGCAATATGAACATTTACTGGTGTAGAAACTTGAACTCTCGAAACAGGCTGATTAATCTTGGATTTATTGACTCTATACATAAAAAAATATGTAAGACCACGAGCCCATAGTTTGTAACAACTCGTCATTTGCTAAAGCTGTATCAGGACTATGGTTTCAAAGGAATCTGGACCTTCATGACGGCAGTAAATTGCTCTGGAAGGTTGGAACCCAACAACATAACTACATGACGTTACACCCCAGACGTTTATTGCTGTCCTCCCACCACATAAAAGCCCTACCCACATACTTACCGTTATGAGATACGTGACTTAACACGTCATATTACTCCACATCGCAACCGGCAGTGCCATGGCTTGCATGGTTACTGTGGATGTGCTTGAGGTCAGTGAGGACGACTTTTCTCCGAGTATTACTGTCTTCGGCTGTCACTATCACAACCCCCGTGTTCCACACCCCGTCCTTCACAGGAATATGTCCCTGACGGAACATAATACGAGTATTAGCAACTGTCAGCACGATCAAACAACAAGCGCGCGTGTGTCCCAGCCCCAAGACTGCCTATAACAGTATGGAAAATATCAACGTCTTCGGGAACGTAAATCCTTTACGTACGTTGTATATGTACCGACAATTATTCGGGTGATCAGATCGACAGGAATGAGACGGGTGGGGCACGTGGCACGTATGGGGGAGAGGAAAGTGCATACAGGATTTTGATGGGGAAGCCTGAGGAAAAGGGAACACATGGAAGACACAGGCGTAGATGGGAGGATAATATTAAAATAGAATTTCAGGAAGTGGGATGCGAGGGCATGGATTGGATCGATGTGGCTCAGGATAGGGACAGGTGGCGGGCACTAGTGGGTGCGGTGATGTACCTGTGGTGTCTATAAAATGTGGGGAATTTCTTGACTAGCTGCGAACCAGTTAGCTACTCAAGAAGGACTCTGCTCCATGGAGTTAGTTCGTTATATGTACCGATGTTTCGGTGAAATCTGCGGCTCCATTATCAGAGTAAATACGATGGAGAGAGGTACTCTGAAACGTCCATATATATATATATTGCAGAACACAGAGCATCAAAACACGAGATGAAGTTTTCCCAAGGCATACAAGGATAGGGGCACAGCTCTAGGCATTTTAAATCTCAGCTTTAGATAGACCTGAGTGGTCAGATTCACGCCCAGCCCTCCTACCCCAAGGGAAAGGGCAACGGTAGTCACTGAATAGAAGGCTGAATGGGCTCCAGAGCTCCCAGGAACACGCTGGATTAGAGAAACATTACCTGTCTCTGCCTAAAATCGAACCCCGACACCTGAATCTCCCAGCTATTAGGTGGTTGCTATATCGACTGAGACAGTAGCTTCATGGTCAAAGCCGTGAGAAACTCGCATCTCACAAAGCAGAATACGTACCGTAACGCATGTAGACATCTGAGTGAAGGACATCATATCATAATGCCTCTTGAAGGTGTTCGTACGTGATGCGGGTTCTTTAGTGGGTGATTGAGGCATAAAAACCTTCCTTCTGGACTGGCAAAATAACCCAGATACTTAAGCAAGCAAGCAAGTCAGAGTTAATGAGGGTCGGCTGAAACAATTTTATGACATGAGAACCTGTAAACCTAAGCCGACAACGGTTCTCGCCATGGTCAAACTCATCAGTCAGCCGTTCAGCTTTCATTTGCTGAGGACAACCCCACTAATTCTTCACTCCAAGTTTTTGCCCAAAGAATGTTCTGTCTGGAAGGTCGAACAATCTTTATCTGTCTGTAGCTTTCATTTCTTTCCTGCTGAACATGCCATCACAGATACTGTAGACAACATGTTTGTGAACAAACTGCCAAAGAAAATATTTAATCATAATAAAGGAGAGGAGTAAACAACAGGATGCAGACAGTGTCATAATGAGGAACGTCACGATTTGTACTGCTTACAGAAATCAAACGACGGAACAATTACACGAAAGGAACGTGTAAAGGAAAAGGTAAGCAATCCCATTACAGGTCTGGACAGGGCCTGAGGGTTCCAGGAGGTTGAGGCCCCAGATTTCAAGACAGTCCGCACATGAAGGTGGTAAGGTTGTCAACCTTACGCACGGGCCGCCTTTACCCCCAGATAATATTCCTGGTACTCATTTCTGTTATAGACTAAGTCGACCCCAGGGCCATAGTGAGGCCGGTAGGATTGTCAATGAAAAATTCCAGTGACACCATCGGTAATTGAACCCGCGGCCTTCCGGTTTGTAGCGTAGTGCCTCAACCAACTGCGCCACCGCGTGCCAAAGGAACATGTAGAAAGCATAAAAGACTACAGATTAGTACACAATTTTATTGGGACATCCTAAAGAAACCACTTACATGACGTAGAAATAGATAAGACGATTATATCAAATGCTTCCGAAATAAACGTATTATTTTGAGTATATTTATGACAATTGACAAATTTATGCCGCTGACGTTACTAATGTACAGTCAATGTCAGAAAACTGTACGTGTTTGATTACTACACTACTTTATACCTTTCGGTTAGGAAGCCTCATTAACTCACAAATCACTCGGCCATTTCGTAACCGGAAAGTAATGACACCATGGTCACAAGAGCACGTCCCAGCTGGGTCCTATACTACAGACAAAGGAATCCATCCATTCCGTCCCACCTTATTACATTCTAACCCACTTTAAAAACATCCCTATCGTCTTAAGCCTGTACAGAGTCGAATGCTCGATGATTAATATTGAATAATAAGGTTTGGCAAGAGAGAATCCCGTGACCTGATCAGAATATGCCACCTGTCTAGAAAGACTGAGGAAGAGTACGTTAAACCTGACAGGTAAACCAGGGGCCCGGCTGAGAAGCAAATGCAGCAGCTGCCAATACAAGTCTAGAGTGTTACTGCTTTCGGTTTGTTTCATTTCTTACAATGGATATATGTCTGCCCCTGCCAGCTGCCGTTCCACCAACGCTCCATGGCCACACACACGCACACACACACACACACATACACACATACACACACCACACACACACACACGCACACACACCACACACACACACACACAACACACACACACACCCCACACACACGCACACACACACCCCACACCCACACACACACACACACACACACACGTACCAACGAAGCTACGCAGTCCAGATACAGACAGCGACGTTAACAAAACCGCCAAACTTAAAAGCATTTCGTCACAACACCCACTCTCAGAACTGCTTACGAGTAGGGCTAAAACAAAAGAGCAAGCTGCTGTATTGTTTTATGTGAACACTGTATATTATTCGTTGTACAGTTCACCATTCGCCTTAACAGTCCCCTCTCTTGAAACACATTTATTTCAAACGTCAAAAACATACAATTTGCACTGAGAGTAAAAAATTGTTTAGTGTCCCTCGCTCAGGGATTGTACCTCCCCTGGTGTGTGTTGAATACAGCGCTGAAAACGGAATTACTTTGTACTTTTGTTTCGCGATCTATAATGTATTTTGTGTGAACAGTGAATGGCATCACTCAAAATCACAACTGAGAGCGTGATAAAGATTTTGTTAAATGGGACAGAAATGAAACCGAGTGACATATGCGGGTAACTATAATAGGCAGTTCTGTTGCCTAAATGGGAAGCAGAACGTTAAGAAACGCATCAATGTTGTTGGGAAATAATGACTAAATACGGAGAGGGTACAATTTATGGACCGCGAACTGGAACAGGAAGGCGGGTTCTTCAGATGAGATTAACTACGCACTACCAAAATCATTGATAAAACAACACAATAATAATAATAATATGGGAAACATCATTACATGTGCCAAGAATTGCAGCTACAGAATAGGTACAACCTTATATACCAGAGCAACCTGGATATTTCAGGTACATAATTGTAAATACTTTGCATCAAGCTGATAATGAATAATAATAATAATAATGTCATTACAGGAATAAAGTTTTGGGGCTCCCTATACTGTTGCAAGATTTCAGGTTCTCAAAGTGTTGCTGCTGCATCTGGCATATTACGCCGCGTCTGTTGGTAAATAGTTCCCGACGTCTTAAAGGATGGCACCCCAAGACGCCGTCTTACCAATACACTCCCATAACATCTCAATAAGCCTGAACCTTTCCTGTACTCCGAGTTACTGCTCCTTCTGTTGTAAAAAACAAACTGGAGTTTTAACCCTTATCCTGCAAACGTGGAGAATATGGTGAGCTCATAATAATGCCAGCAGATGGCAAATGGGATTTAACTTGGCGTTTAAAGGGTTACAGGCAAGTGGAACCAATTTTAGGCTTAATGTGATGATGTAAACCCCTTTAAATCTCTAATAATTGTTTATTACATTGTATACTAATTAATTATGCTACTAACGGGGCCCACACAGTTAAGGGAAATGGCAATCGACACTAAACGACAATATTACCGTTCACAAAATTAACGTTGTGCACTGACACAAGATAATTCACAGTCATTGAACTGCACTGGAATGAGAGGACAATATCTATAACGTATTTTTTCAAATCTAGTTTGTTCAGTTGATCTAAAGTCACGCTACTTCAAACCGTTGATATGTCAAGTTTATTCGTTTTTTTAATACTTACTCGATATCCCAAGACATTCGAATTACCACTGTAAATCAACGGAAATAACAATATTACATAAAGCGCATTCTTACATCTACGTGGCGTTTCCGTATTATTTCACTTTAGAGAAACTCTAAATGGCAATGCCAATGAACTGTCTACAGGTACATCAAAACAATATGCTAAATTACAGGTTTCATTAAAGAAGAAAAGTTTTACAGTCGTCTGTGATGTGAAACAGTGCAAATGTACACGGCGTCACAAACGACAGCATATTAAGCCTCACACTGACCACACGAAAATCTCAAATCTCACAATGCGCACCTTGCTTGTGGTCAGCTCCTCCCTCCAAAAGCAGCATAGGCGTATTGTTTACTTCATGTGTTGAAGTATTGGACTTTAAGCGCAAATGTGCAAATGACAAATTACGGAGACTGTATCTTGGACTGTTGGTGAACAGTCAGTAAGTTTCATAATATTACTTTATAAATCAGAAGTAAGTGATATATATATATATATATATATATATATATATATATATGCATAAACACATAAATGTGTATGTATGTATGTATGTAAAGGACTGTTAGTAGAAACAGAAGGACGAAAAGTCGTGTTCCACATCACAAATTCCACTTCAGATAGATAAAATCACGAAACAGAAGTTGCTTGGTGGGAGGCCCTTGGGTTTCAACAAGAGGATGTCTTCGCATCCTGCCACGCTATTGCCTACTGTAGTGGTGACGCGAAGGCCATGACAACGTGTCATCCGTACTGCGCAATCTTAACTTTGTTTGTCGGTCTCCGTTTATCATGAAACAATCTTGTATAATTTTGTATTCATTTGAATTGTTGTTTTTGATTGTCAAATATCAGTCACGACAAGCAGATTGTTTTACGATGCGCTTTCCCTCTTAGAAGCAAAAAAAAAAAAAAAAAGAGATTCATTTTTCTGCACTCACACTACGGGAAACAATCCGTCGGGATCATTACAGATATTTTTATTTTGTCATATTGAAAGGTATAAAAGCAACCATTTTTGACCGGTAACAACGTATGTTTGCCGGTCCCTGTGGTCACGTGGTCTAAGGCGTAGGTCTGCGGCCGCTCGCCTACTGAGATTGTGGGTTCGAATCCCACCGGGGTTATGGATGTCTGTCTGTTGTGAGTGTTGTGTGTTGTCAAGTAGAGGTCTCTGCGACGAGCTGATCACTCGTCCAGAGGAGTCCTACCAACTGTGGTGCGTCGTTAGGTGTGATCTAGAAACCTCGTGAATGAGGAGGCCATGGCCCACTGGGGGCTGTTGCGCCAAGCAAGTAACAAACAACGTATGGTTGCTATCTTTGTCACCACCACAAAATATACTAGCTAAATCTTCCTAGAAGTTATACCACTCAAATTAAGAAACAGGTTTTACTCGTGTCAAAAAATACGGGAAATCAGGGCTCGAATCACGTCCAGAAACCCGGCCACAGTACTTGGAACTACGGCTATCGTAAATACTGGCACGAATACATAGTAAATTCCGTAATATAGGTGCGTTTGTGTGTTCCCTGTTAGGTTCGCGTTAAGAACAGGGAAGTAACAGAAACCGAATGATGAGTTACATCTCAATAGGCCTGTTAGATCAGATGGCAATCACTCGCAGCACAGAGGATAAGATCCGTGAGGATCTTCATGGAAACGGTCTCTGTTATACAGTACTTACTTAAAATAGCTCTGCAGGTGTACTGCATTCTGCTTTACTTTCATCACAACCAAAATGATACAGTTAAAGTACCAGTTCATACACACACACAGGATGAACCCTCGACTCTAACAGACTAAGGAGGGAGGGTATCTCCGTCAGAAACGGAATGTCCGTATCTTGTGAAAACCAGTTCACAAGCACATAAAGATGTACATAATAAATAAAGAGTTCTTTTTGAAAAAGCAACATGTACAAGAGAAGACTGTAATGAGACGAGGAGCCTCTCATATTCGCTCTCCAAAGGAGATCGATTCATCAGTAGGGAAAAACATTCATGTTTTGAAAAACAGTGTTGTCAACACATTTTATGAAAACGAGTAGGAAAACGGTTCAAATCTTTCTCACAAACGGCGAGTATTTTCCGGACTTCCAGGGGCCCTATAGGACTGGTCCGTTACTTAGGAAGAAGTCGGGTCCCCAAAATTTGGTTAGTTAACCCTTAACCAGCTAACGTGGAAAATATGGTGAGCCCCTAAGAATGCCAGCAGATGGCAGATGGGATTTAACTCGGCGTTTAAAGGGTTAAATGCCAGATACACTAAATGGGGGTCCTTTAAACCTAGGCGATGCTGTACATATTGTGCTGGGCCTCGATGTAATGCAACGATTTCCATTCATTATAAAATTACTTTATCATCAACAAATCACTATGATTAATACCAGAATTCTAATTTACATATTTCCAACAAAATGAACGCAAATGGATATCTCAATTGCACTTTGATGTAACAGCTGCGTTCTGCGCCAAAATGCCGATGGCTTAATGATTCCTTCATACACAAATGGGATCCCAAATCACAAAACCCGAACTTCATGAGGCTACTACTTTCAGTGATCTGACACACAAATATCAATAAAACAGAATAACAGCAATACGATAATCAATATAACCTCTAATAAAAATACACTTATAAGATAAAATACATAACAAGTACTAAATTGTATTCCTTCTTTTGGGTGACCCCGGCTTCCGACTTTTATGGAATTGAGGCCCAACACATTGGTCTAGGTATTACATTGCCCGTATTGGAACGTTTGCTTACTTACTTGCTTACTTGCTTATTTACTTACTTACTTACTTACTTGCTTGCTTACTTACTTACTTACTTCATTGCTTACTTAATTACTTACTTAACCCTTTACATGCTAACGTGGAGAATATGTTGAGCTGCGAATAATGCTACCAAAGGGCAGATGGGACTTAACTCGGCGTTTAAAAGGTTAATCACTTATTACTTACTTAATTACTTGATTACTTACTTAATTATTTACTTACTTACTTTACTTAATTTACTTACTTTACTTAATTAATTACTTGATTACTTAATTACTTACTTAATCCATGGAGCAGAGTCTTTATTGAGAAACTATTCAGTTCTCAGCTCTTCAAGGAATTCCCTGCATTTTATGGAACCCGAAGGTTCATCACCGCATTCACAAGTTTACAACGTTAAGATTCTAAAATATGTATAGAAAGCTGATGGCATAAAAATTACAATATTTTCACATTAAACTTATATGATGGTGGGCAGTTCCAAGTATAAGTCTGTAGGGTTTTACGTTCAGTACGGAGTGTGCGTACAAACATCTGCGATCCAAAGGGATTTCGTCCAGATGGAGCGTCCGGTGTGTGTCGTATCGGGCAAAACACGTACAAGTTAAATATCTGTCATTTACTAAATTTTATACATGCATTTTATGGCGGACACGTCGATAATAAGAATATGCAGATTACGAGCAATATAAAATTATCAGTACAACAGTTGAAGCGCTCACGGCATCCAAGATGCACACTGCAGTCGAATCTGGATTGCAACACCATGATACTTTGTTACCGACTTTTGAGACGAATCTGCTACCACCCTCTTCAAATTAGACAAGGCAACAGGTTCACACGCAAAACACTGCAGCTTCTTATAATTCTGATGGTCACAAGGTAAATAACAGTAATGAGAGTAAATGGCCTGAAAGACAGTAATGAGAGGCTGGTCATTTGAGAACGTTGCCGGATAAAATATCGGAGAAGGTGAGCCTTATGAGACGTGAAGACCTCAAAGTGGTGACCATGAAGCTGTCTTCTGAGTTGAATGTCTGTATATTAGCAGAGAGGTACCGGCGTTAACCTTACATATGACGTAATCGGGTACCTTCGAAACATCTGTATCTGTTTACTAAACTATGCGGTGTCACATCAGATAAGACAATCCGTAAATTCAGCTTTGTTGCAAGTCACACGGAAAGGCCATTAATATGCGTTTCCTTACAATTTTTTAAATTTAAACCCAGAATAGACACTATGACGGAAGACGTTAGAAATGACTCAAGAGAAGCACAAATTACATTCTACCTTCTTAAATTAACGTACTTCGAGAAACGTAACGTACACTTCAGAGTAGGCAAAGTCACTTAATTATGAAGATCGTTCCATTTATTTTCCCGCGTTTCTGTTTTTGTAAAAATGAATCTTCTTTAAAGATTATGATAAACTAATATGACGATTGCCAGTGAAAGCCAAAGCTAACCTTTACACAAAAAAGTTCGTTCATTTGCAAAATCGTTATTTGTACCAGGATGGTACAACTGCAGCTTCACTGCACACATGTGGCACAAGAAAACACAAAAAAAAATAATTTTTGTAATACAGGCACTGTGGGCAGCGTACGATATTCATGACAGGCTTTGGAGTTCTGGTGTCATGTATAAAACACAAATATCACAGTAACACTAACATGCCCCCCCTCCCCTAACATAGATATTGTTGGCATGTTACGATATGCATGGAAGGCTCTGAAGTTCTGGTGTCATGTCTACACATAGGATAGTACCACCAATATGGCTGCTCCATCAGGTCTTATCGACAGGAATTAGTTGTTTTTAATATTTCGCTGCGTGGGGATTGGCACCCATGTTTAAAATCACCTGTAGAGTTTATTTTCGCGAAGTGGGAAATTCTAAATTCGTCGCTCTAACGGACTTGCAGCCATTGATATTCGTGTGGGCACTAGGCTGACTAAGATCCTCGCCACCAAGTCGCCGATCAAAGGCAGGCAAAATTTAAGCTAGAACAAAGTCAATAGAAATGTGGCCCTTTTAAATGCAATGATTAACCTTTTGGCGCCGGAATTTTTATTTTTATTTTTCGCACATCCTGTATATAAAATGTGAATAATACAGGAACCAAATACGTTAGAATTATGAAACAAACTGCATTTTGAAGAGAAAGAAACGGAGAGTATACATCATGTTTAAAATATTCAGTACCTATATTTGTTGAAAAAATATATAAAATGCAACTTTAGATGTTAGCGGTGCGGTACGACCACTATAGTTGACATTAGGCGTCAAAAGGTTAATATATGTCACACCTGCTCTGATAAGCAAAATCTATGGTTTTTTCCCCCACAGTTAATATTATGTCGTGATTCTCACAATGAAGTTATTTTTGCCAATGGAACCACAAGATTAAAAGCCTGGCACCTGTAACGAAGGTGCTGTGTGTTTACTGTGCATTATGAACTGGTCTGTTCAAATAGTTAGATTAACTCTTGTTTCCAAGTCCATGTCATGGCTCAGGTCCTTAGTCGCTGACCTCTAACAGCGGAGGTCCGGAATCAATATCACGCCATTCCATGTGATATTTGTGGCTGACTGAGGGACCAAGACAGGCTATTATACCAGTACTTCGGCCCTCTCCTGTCAGTATCTTTCCACCAATGCACCATAATCATCTTCATGCACATAACTCTCCTACTACAACAGCAAACGTGTGAGTCCTGCAAACCGTCAAACAGTAATGCTCTTTTGCAAATAGGGGAGTAGTCGATTGTTTATTTATTTATTTATCCTCCAAAGAGTTAATCCATCATTGCCGTCCTTAAATTTATATTTTATTATAGTTAATAATTTTTCAGATTATTTCGTGCATATGTCATGGAGGTCTGAGGAACATGACCGTAAGAGATAAAACTATCGAATCAGGTCCTCATGCTTACGGTCTTTTAACCGTGACGTGTTTTACAATCCTGATTTAGATATCAAACTGAAAACGTATACTTCTATTTATCAACACCCCACAGACCACAACAAACATTACAGAAAACAAAACTGTGCTCTTATTTTCGTTGTTACACTGTGCATGTTGTCGAGTTACTCAATTATTGTACCAACTACTGCACATATATAAAATTTACACATTAAAACATTAAAACGCTCCGACATGCTTCGGTCCTAGGATCATCATCGGGGAGCCGTGTCGTCCTTGTTAAATTAATGTAACTTTTATAGTGTGACTTTAGCAAGGACGATTGTGCCAGTTGGGCATAGTGGCAGCATGCTGCCACAATACACAGCGAAATTAATGTGACTTTTATAGTGTGACTTTAGCAAGGACGATATGGCTCCCTGATGATGGCCCTAGGACCGAAACATGTCGGAGCGTTTTAATGTTTTAATGTGTAAATTTTATAAATTTTATATATGTGCAGTAGTTGATACAGTAATTGAGTAAAAATGTGCCCGTTTAAGGACAGTCACGGAAATACGGTACATCAATGTCATACGTGACGAACCCACGCTCATTGGGTGGGCGCATCCTGATCTGTGCATGCGGTCATATAATTGCATTTATTTTTCACCGACTGCCTACCAAGAGGGTTAAAACTTGAATGATTCATACTGTGCGGTTTCGAGACGACAATGTCGGCCATTTTGAAGAACACTCTATGTGAATAGATCGCTTGCAGTGTCACGTGATTTCGCAGGATGTCATTACTCATATTTGCCTGTTGCCTGCGTTAGGCCGTATAACGCAGCTGAAGTAACACGTGTGTTTTAGATGCGTTACATCCCTTCAGTGCGACATCAGCCCTCACCCTATTACTCATACACACAGAGCTACTGAACCCCAGCCTCATCCCCCCCTCCTCCGCCATTCTAGATTAATTTTATAAATACAATCTGGTCTTCACAGAAATGGACCACAAAATGGTGCGGTAGAATTTGCTTTTCTGTGACAATTTATGAGTGGTCTTACACCTTCTTTCATGATATGTTTAATCGTGTTCTGGTAATGTACAGGGGTGCTGATAAGTCTTTAGCCCGACCAGGAAGGAAACAAGCTAATGTTTCTGTCAGAATGGTGTGGATTTCCTTCGGCGCCCTACCTTGCAGGAAAAAAAAAATTTGACACTTCGCGTCTCGATGTTGTTGAAATCGCCCACGTCCCTGAAATGCTTCCGAGCTTGTTTCCTGTAACCGGCCACCTTCATTTATTACCAGTTACCAAACTGATAAGAAACCAACTTCTTCTACGAAAACCTCTATTACGGACCCATTCCTTATTTAACTTAAATATTCTGTGAACTCCTACCAATGGTTGAATTGTAATGACATGGGAAAACTGAGGTACTCCGAGGAAAAACTGTCCCACTGCCACCGACCTTCAAAATCACACACGTACTGGCCTGGAAATTAACCCCAGCCTCCAGGTAAAAGGCCGGCGACTCATCGCCTGAGTCATTGCAGATCAACTCTTCGCCTCGGAAAATCATTACCACTGTTCCACTATTTAAATGTGGTATTTGGCTTGGAAATCTTGTCGTTAGAGGCCAGCCAGTGCATCTTGCTGCTTCTGCAGTACCCATCACAAGGAACCAACAAACATCACCCACTTTTCGCACTGCCATGTCACAATAACGTCAAGTTGTATGACGTATACGTACTGCCCTCTAACGTAACTGTATACTTATATATATATATGCAAACATGTATATATTCTCTTATAATTATCTCCCTAATGATGCCTCAGTATGAGCCGAAAGATGTTCGGAGACATGAAGATGTAAAGTATAAGGTATGCATGAATACCAATCATTATATTTAGTTGGATTTTAATAAATATTAGCATAATGTACAGACAAGGCAAAATATTAAGATGAAAAATATAAATAAAATTTTATAACGTTCATTTGGAAAATTATAAAAAATATTCAGAAGTTAATTTTACCCCAAGAAATAGTTTGATGACATGCATTGACAAATCTTTGTAGGGTTAATCAGCTCCAAGAAACAGTCCTGAGATCTGCGCTCTTCTGGGATATTATGCAGTTTCAGGAATTACCACTATACGCCACGTAATAACCCAGAGGAGCACAGATCTCATCTACTTCGCGACGAAAGCCTGAAATCTCGCACAAACGGAGTCCGACTTGAATAGCTTATAGCTTCTCAACTCAACTAAGAAATTCCCCGCCTTCTATGTGATCGCAGGTTCATTACCGTGCTTACAACAGACGCCATTCGCCTCTACCCAAAGTCAGACGAATTCAGTACACCCTGCCTCACGTTACTAAACATACTGTTAGCATGTGTACAAGTCATGTTAACTTTTTTGCATGTCTACATTAAAATGTACTTCTCATAGTTTTAATCCTAGTTGTTATTACCAACGTCAACAACAATCGTACGAACGCTGACATTGCTATTATGTCAATTATTGGCTGCGGAATTGATGCCGTGTTACCTGTTGAATATTTATGACAGATTTGTACCTATCAGACTACACGGCGTCACATATAAAAAGACAGTACTCTTATTAGGAGTAACACCGTTATTGTGCGACCGCTGCTTTAAGCTACAGTACTGTATCTCGAGATGTTATATTTTGTCACGACAGAAGCTAGAAATAACGTCCTTTAATGAACTCTTCTACCATGCCTCTGTAATGACGTCAGAAGTCTCCCTCCCACCAGCCGATAATTTTTCCAATCTAAGATAGCGGACTGAATTTAATTCCAGAATTAAAACACTGGAGAGCTCTCAGCTATCTTGTAAAAAAAAAATTTTTTACTTGTCAGTGTTACGACGGAGAAGAGTGACGTAATTCGAATTCATATTTGAGGTTCTCATGGCGGTCTATATTAAGATTCCTGTCTTATGGGATGTGACCTCGTGTAGTTTGCTAGGTTTTCTCGCCCACATATTGGTACCTATCTGCCCGACTCGTCAACAGCTACTGGACGACCTTAAGGAAAAGAGAATATACTGGAATTTCATAGAAGAAGCACTAGATCGCACTCCCTGAAGAACTTGCTGTGGAAAAGGCTATAGTCCTGTCGCGAAACAGACGACACAGTGAATGAATGAATCTACCGGACTACACGACTTAGTATCCGTGGCTACCACAATGCGTTAATAATCTACACTACTGCCCATTTATGCATGGAAGTAATCTCAGTACAGGTCTCAAAATAAATGGACGGGCTACGTCTTACGTAGCCTGTCTTACGTTTGTTCGTCACGTGTCTCGTTCGACGATGAGAAATGCAAAAGAATTTCAGTCAGGAAATCTGACTTGAAAAAATACTGATTGGAAAAAGATACAAGGATAGCTTTAAAACTGAAGGGTATGGAATGGATTCACCTGGCTCGATAGGGACCAATGACACACTTCTGTAAGCACAGAAATAAACCTTCGGTATCCGCAATTTTTTTTGGTGGGGGGGGGGGATTTCTTCCCCAACTGGGCGACAGTTAGCTTAGTAGCTAATTCTGGGTTCAACGGAAGTAGGCGCTTAGTTGAGCCTGATTTGAACAACAGTCGTAGAGTCCGTTTCTGATGTAAGTTTATATCAAAATTTCTACATTAATTTAACTAATCGACTGACCTTCGATTTACATACCAACGAGTAATTAAGGATGTGGCCTTCTTGGTTATGACACAGCTCAGTTTCGTATATGGCTACCTACCTTACGAAGAATCCATCTGCCTGCAAATCGAGATTGGCCTGACATCACAATAGACCAACGGCCCAGAGCATTACGAGAGTTGTTTCCATAAATATGTACATAATAGACACCTATAAGTGGTAAGCAAAGGTAAAGCAATCCCATTACAGGCCTGAATAGGCCCTGAGAGTTCCAGGAGGTTGAGGATCTCAGATTTCAAGACAATCGGCACATTAAGGTGGTAAAGTTGTCAGCCCTACGCACCGGCCGCCTTTACCCCAAGGAAATATTCCTGGTACTCATTTCTGTTAGAGGCTGAGTCAACCCCAGGGCCATAGTGCGGCCGGAAGGATTATGTCAAGGAAAAACTCCGATGATACCATCGGGAATCAAACCAGCGACCTTCCGGCTTGTAGCGCAGTGCCACCTGTAAGTGGGGCTTAGTAAAACTGCAGACCCTACAGGAAAGTGCTCCATTTCTTCTGCCGAAAAGGCTCCCCACCGCTGTAAATCCTTCCATCCTTTGTCAAATTACGCAGTGTTACATCCATAAAAGGCAAAAAATAATAAGGCATGTTATTACATGGACACTGCAGTAGTTTAGACGGTACGGCTTACAGACCACAGCCTACACGACCGAGGAATCGAAGTTCGAATAGGAATAATGTTGTCTCATCTCCAAAACGCCCAGACCGGCCCTGGGGCCCTAACATCCACCTAATCCGTGGACAACGGGCGATCTTACCCCGGCAGTGAAGTGGCTGGGATATGAAGCTAACCCTGATCCCGTCTAACACGGTGGTTAAGGAGTGGAGCTTCAGATCCACCCACCACACGCCTTGATAGCGCACATGGGGACAATTTCCAGCTAGCAGACAGCATAAGAGAAAGTAAAGGATTACGAATCGAAGGGAAACATGCACGCCACTAATTTCATCTGACCCCTAATTTCTGCCTGAAAACAGAATGTATATATCACGTATGTTGCAAGATATTTGAACTCTGTAACATTTCCGCAGAACTGAATAGCTCTTTGTGACTTTCTTATACGTTCTGGAGAAAGTATATGAAGAACACGCAACTGAGGACAGTGGCTGTTCATATACGTGTACTTACGGCGACACAAACAACGCTCTCACCAGCTCAGGCTATATGAGTACAGCACTGAGCAGAATGATTTGTTAAGCAGTGAATTGGAAGATACGTGGCCAGCAGCGGTCGCAGCATAATTAACGGCATTATCTTAGGATGTGTCCAGCAGAGCTGGTGAAACCGTGATAAATGCTACTCAGGACCGCCGGTATTCTGGTTGAGGTCTGAACTCGGCACTTCGCCCTACAAAGCCCTGACAGTGTCAGTTGCGGTAATATAAATGTGAAATTCGTGGTCATAGGGCTGGAAACCCCCTCTCCTTTCCGGTTACGAACGACTGTCTCTTCTCCTATACCCAGCTCCCCTGAATGAATCAGACACATGGCAGTTTCCCACAAGGATGCTGTGCAAGAAAAAGCTTATTATGTCCTCACCATTGATTTTACATTTAAAGCACGTATGTCCCCTTCTACATGCAAATCACAAGAAAACACTTCTTTCTACTTTTTAGTGATATTTTTCCATGAAGGACGAAAATGAATTATGGGCTTGTTTGTACTATTCACCTAATTTCAACAACATGCAGTCTCATAGGACCCGCAACGAATATAACAGCCCGTGGAAGAATTCACTTCACAGCTTTCCAGTGGCTTGTACACAGTGACGCAGTGAACAACGGATATAATGAACTGCATATGATGTTTGCATTTGCTCTGATATCACTCGCATCGATTAAATAAACACACAGTGTAAACGTTTAATCAATATACATGTATAAAAACAAAAGTAAACAAATCGTGTAGGATTGGTATGAAAGAACAGAACCCCATACCGTCCCTTACCCAAATCCATGAAGTATATCTCTTAATTACTTAGGACATAGTGGTTGCAATTTATACCACCTACTTCTACACTCACAAGCTACACTCTGTATCAAGAATGAATAGAGCCATTTGTGCCTCGTATAATTCTCAGAATAAACACCAAATATTTCCCAGTACATTTTCAACGGATTCTAACTAGCTTACTAACTCCACGGAGCAGAGCTCTTCCTGAGCACATAACAGGTCCAAATAATTCCCCGCACTTTACGGAACGCAAAGGTTCATTACCGCATTCACAATAGCCCGTCACCTGTCCCCATCCTGAGCCACATCAAACTAGTCCATGCCCCCCTAACCCACTTCTTTTAAGATCCATTTTAATATTGTCGTCCCATGTACACCTAGGTCTTTCCCTCAGGTCTCCTCACCAAATCCCTGTAAGCACCTCTCCTGTCTGGGAGGTAGGAACATAAAGTAATATTATTTACACTTCCTTCCTTCTTCACGGAGCGATATCTTACAAGCCACCTTCTTCTTTGGATACAGACTTAAGATACGCGGAATGTCCACTGCAGACATACGGTAGCGTCCAAAAACACGTACGTCAGCTCTTTCCATTTCTGCTCTACGTGTTGTTTGTATAAAGTACACAATGGGCGATAAAGAAGTAATGGACAACTCGTGTCTGGTTACAGGTCTTGATTTTAGAAAACGTCCAACGCATTCCAATGAAGTGTTCTAGAGCATACAGTGCGCATTTGTGCACTTTCGGGTTGTTTTTTCGACGCCGTCAGCAGCCCAGGATACACAGCGACGAATAATATGATGATAAACGAATAATAAATTGCAGACATGACAGTATGTTGTTGTGGAATAATTTGAAGTGCTATTCCTGACATTTGCCTGGGAGGATTAAGGACAATAAGGAAAACTTCAGGCATTATGGAAGACATCGAGCAACAAATTTGAGATCAAGGCCTCCAAAAGATTGCTGCCTGCTCAACAAAGACGTTCGACCGTGCAAATTTAATATTCTCTGGCATCGGTCCAATAATATCTTTCCGACGACCCAGTTCGTCTAAAAAGTAGCCAAGGGCATACAAAATTTGAAAGGAAAGATGATATGTAGACCTAAGATCTGCAGTTTATACCTGAAATATTTTCAGACACAAACGTCGACTGAAGTAGCCCGATCATGTGCCCGTTTGAACGCAAGAAACGATTCGAGGACCGTTAAACGGTTTTTTTAGTAAAATATAATATACGAAAGCTTTTTTGAAATTTGTAACTGCGCTCCAATTATGGTTAAAGTCTAACGGACACTACAGACACTGTATGTGAACACCTACACATGTCAATGTAGGCATCTCGAGTCCAGTTCTTTAAATGGTTGGGAGAAGCGACAGTGCGTTCGGCATAGTGACCAGGCTACGGGAGGGACACCCGAGGAATTGCCCATCGATCCCCGGCAGGGGTAAAAAAATGTCACTTTTTATTAACCAAAATTTAATCCACAATTTTTTCTACGCTGATCACTTTTTAACTCCGACGCGTTTCGGCGTTTGTGTGCGCCATTTCGTTGGAGTTCGTGACTGTCTTTTTTACAACACACCAAAATGACGCAAGCAAATGTTTTGCAAACAACAGTCAACAACTCCATGAAAATGGCTTAACCAAACATCGAAACGCGACAGATAAAAAAAAAAAGATTTTCGTACAACAAAAGTGAACATTAATTGTTGGTTAATAAAAAGTGACGTAAGACATAATGCAAGGTGTGTACAACGTCGAAATAAGAGGCCAAGAAGTTTATTCATCAAAGTGTTGGCACCAGCTCGGAGACTCTCCAAGCCTTCTATGCAAAGGAAACCAGGGTTTTTTTTCCTCCGGAAGCGGCCGAAACGTGAAGCTGACCATAACCCTCACCTCATATCGAAGATAGGGAAATTTCCCCAACAAAGAGTTGTAGAGGAAAATAAAAAACTAATTTAATTTCTCATACCGTATACGTTTCCCACAACCCTTAGATTTTTCGATATAATTTAAAAGAAACGAGCGAACAAGCGAGAAATGTTACGCAATGCACACATTCCCTGGTTTGTTTAGGCGCTTGTGTATAAGGGCCTACATATACAAGGAGACGGCAGTTTTACTAATTAAAACTCGAGTAGGGAAGCGTTAAATAACATTTTTAATTCAGAAGGCTTCGTTCTTTTTGCCCACCCACCCCCCCCTCCCCACCTACTCAAATTGCTCCATGCAGTGAACTTCGTCAAGCATAAGAAAAAGTAATAATATTGCACCTGACACTGTCATATGCCATTGTTTAGTGGCGTCCAAGAGGCCCCCTGAAACATCCAGTATATAATTATTTTGATAATTAGTTGTAATTAGTAATAATGTCGTCCGACAGATTGAGGCTGAGACTATAATTTAATGAGTGCTATTTGATCGTAATGAGTGCCAGAGTAAATAATACTTCATTCTTAAAAAACGAAACAAAAAATCAACTACTATAGAGGGAGGAAAACACTAAACAAAGGGAAAGTCGTTCATAATGAGACGAAGCGGTACTTCCAGCACGTAACATGGCTATGATTACTCTTTTGTGATTAGCGAGCGAGAAATGTGGGTTGCATGTAACGGTTAACATTGGGGGAGCAAGATGGAGTCGGGGCAATTACTTTCGGTTGGCGGACCATATTACAGCTTAGGTAAATGGTATGAGACACTGCCTCAACAATTTAAACCTGCAAATGTTTTAATTTATGTTCTACACAGAGAGAGATAATAATGCATAGTTTACAATTTGATATTAGCAATCGTGTTCACAATATCCGGGGTACCGGTTGACACAGTTGGTTGAGGCACTGCGCTACAAACCGGAAGATCAGGGGTTCGATTCCCGATGATGTCAATGGAATTTCTCATTGACGTAATTCCGCCGGCCGCACTATGGCACTGGGGTCGACTCAACTTATAACAGAAATGATTACCGGGAATGTCCCCTGCAGGTTAAAGGCGGTACGTAGGGCTGACAACATTACTATCTTCATGTGCAGATTGACTTGAAATCTGGGAGCCTCAACCTCCAGGAACCCTCCGGGCCTGAATAGAGATTGCTTTACTTATTAACAGTATTAAAAATTTCAGTTCGTACATCATCGAAGTTACAAGTGCCAACCAGTAATCATTTTTCGGGAAACTTTGGAGAAGTTTTTTTGAAAATTCGAAGGGAAAATTCGACAATTCCAAATTAAGGCATTTTTCCCCACCGACAGTACTTCAGTTGATCCACTTTTACACATTAATAGTGATCGAAGGATAAGTCTATATTAAGTCACAACTTAGTAAACAGTATACCACGAACTTCGAAAAGTCCTCTGAGACAACTTGATAAAATTTCAGTCGGTTAAAATATATTGGTTCCGTGTGTTACTAGTATATTTCAGTTAATTTTCACTTTTTCCACTGAATTAACAGTGTATACGGAATTCTCTTAGTGTACAATGAATGCAGAATTCTCTTAAACAGTGTAAAGACAACTTGAATATGTAATTTTGCCATGTGGTCTACACGTAATTTTTGCAGCAATAACCGACACCATATACAAACGGACGAACGTCATTTCACCGCACCTGCTTTTGTTATTGTCAACTGGAAGGGAAGTGCTATCGTGTGTAACCAAGGAAGACAAACTGACAAACAGATGAATAGAAATTACTCTTAATTAGACTAATCGCATGAAGATAATCGCTGTTTTTTTCTGAAAATCACACGCAACATACAAACGCACTGTGGTCAAAATTTGGGTTTTGTTTAATACAAGGACACGTGATGCGTACAGTAGCCACTGTGCTTTCAAAGGTAACCACTTCAGTATTTACCCTCGATTCAATATACATCAGCACCATATTCTGTGGTATACCACCACACCCTTTTTTCTCAGTGGCTACTGCCAAACACGACATTTCAGAGAATGAGTTAAAATGTGATTGAATTAGGGAATCACTGGCACGCCATATTCAATCACTAAAGTGGCTGCTACAGTAAGTTTACATTGTAAAGTAATCAATACAGCTGTGTGATGCAGAAACGCCATAACGTTTGCAGAAAAAAAAAAGAAAAAGTTAATAACGCCTTGAGGTTTCGTTAGCTCTTAATTACAAAAACTTAAAATCTTAAAAGGATTCCATGCATCCGAATTATTCAGCAATCTTCATTACGTGTATAAGTGAGTAGTCTGAATTCATCTACCTATGTGCAGGGAAAGTAAACGAGCCCTGGAGGTGGAGGATAAAAATTCCCCTAAATCAGTGATCTTCAGATTTTTAACATCAGGGGAACCAGAATTTTCGCGGAACACGTGCATACCAACAGTGTGCATTTGGGTGAGATAGTAAAGTATAACTTTTAAAATATAAACTTGTAAGTAAGCAATATAAAATTTGCGCATACTTGCAAAAAAAAAGTAATTTGATTATTAGGGATTTGATATGAAAATACACGAATTGCCCATTAAGCACAAATATGGGAAGGGAAGTAAAAAAGACATTAAAATTATCAGAATTATATATACCATATGCCTCCATCTACAACTGAGGTTAACAACGCGTGCAGCAGCCACACCTCCATTGCGCCATATCATTTTAAGTTGTGATGCTTAATTAAGTATAGACAACTTTACCTTTATTTTTACTGTTATAAATTTTATCAATATAATATTTAACAATTCAAGGCATACTTCAAAGAAAACACATTATATTTCCATCATAAAGATCAACTAGTCAGTGTTGTTTAGGGAAAGAATTGCCTATTATTTTGAGAAAAATACGAAAGCCAGCAAAACATTGTGTGTAGAACGCAAAGTTTTTTTTTCTTAACTTTCAAGCAGGTGATACATACACTTACCGCTACGTTATAGAGTTAATGTAGAGAAGTTAGCTTTCATTTCAAGCACGGTTTTGTGAACAAACTTTAATCTAGCGGAAGTTTGCCTTCCTAAGTAACGAGTTCTCATTTGATGTTATTACGTAAGTAGAACTGCTTAAGTTGGAAAGCACAAGAAAAGAGTCGACACAACAACCATAATAACCGACGCAGAGAGTAATGTCTAAAAGCTGGAACAAATTAGCTCTGGAAAGACACTTTGTGTTATGCAAAATTGAGAATGACATAAATGTAGCTATTACAAAACAGTCCATATATTCAGTTAGCACAACGGCTGCAATACTGCCACTTAATCTTAGGCGACATCGTCCCTTTGTGCTTTATCAAACAACACAACTATACAGCTCCTGTATAGCTTACTTTTATTCAATTCTACTACGTGTTTCGGCTGTCTATTCCAGCCGTTATTAGGTAGGAATACTGGCTCACAAAAGGAGCAAAAAAGGACAGTCCTGTGAAACGGTATTCCTACCTGATGATGGCTGAAATAAGACAGCCGAAACATGTAGCAGAATAGGATAATGAGCAAGACGGCCATCAGATTATAAGGGTAGCTGCAACTTTAATGAATAAACTGTAGCGGACAGTCAAAAAAGGATGTGGTTACTCAACTTGGGTGTGGGGCAAGGAGTTGACAACCACTCGCCATTCAAGCAATCAATATGTTACGAAAAATTAGACAGGGTCTCGGACTTGGCAGGCCCTTATGCACATGGTACCTAGCCCCTCGGTTCAAGAAAGAAGGGCTGACTGACTATTACGTTCTCAGGCAAGAATTTATTCCGTATAGCCAGGCAGTCAGGCAGGCAGTAAGTCAGTCTGTCCGTCTGTCTACTGTTAGAGAAGAAGGCAAGCAGGTAGGTAGGTAGGTAGGTAGGTAGGCAGGCAGGTAGGTACTCTACATAGATTAAGTACCTTGTGCAGGAAGAATTAATGTTGAGAATTTGATCACTTTAGGGTCTGCCTGTGAAAATCCCATAACTGTACATTAATATAGTCTTAAAACAATACAAACATGTCCATTTCGCAACAGGATGAAGTTAAGACATGAGGCGACTAATTGTTCATTACATTTTGTATCTCCTATTATGTGCATTCTGCCATGTTAAATTTATTTGCACATGTGTGTGTGCGTGCGTGCGCGCGTGCTTGTCTAAATACGCGATCATGAAAAATTACAGTGAACACTAGGTCATACTCTTATGTATACCGATAAGTGTAATCAGTGAAACCTCGTGTAATTAAAATTGTATGCCACACAGTCCGTGAATCTTCATACACGCGCACTTCCGCCATAACCACTCCAAATTCGCAAAAATATTTTGTGCATAATTCGCGGCATCTAATTTCAAAGTGTTGTCAATCAAATATTAAAATATGTTGATTTTTCAGAGTTCAAAGGTGTTTAGTTAACATTGTGAATATACGAGCAAATATCTGACGATAAAATTAAATTGGAACACATTTGTTCTCAAAGTGAGGTAAGTCATGTCAATTCTTCGCTCTTAAATTTTGTTTGTTTAAGCTCGCAAATTTTAATAAATAATACATAATTTATAACGAAATGTAAAGACGATGTGTTTTTAAAAAATGATAAGCATTTCACAATAAAAAAATTTGATACAAATAAATGAGTTCAGGACACTATTTGAGAATTAAAGAATCCTAAGTTCTGAGGTTACGTGGAGTACAAACTTAAAATTTTTTTTGACAACCTCCTTTCAGTTAATGGTAACATAATTCGAATTCTTAACACTCTTCCTATTTGTAGAATCACAAACCATGTGTCAGGAAAATACAAAGAATTTTGGAATTCACATAATCAGATGAGGACGATATTGCAGCCTCTTTGAATACCGTTTTCGTAGAGCAAAAAGTAGCTCAGAAAATAAACAAAGATTCAAAACATAAAGCATGGAACCGGCAATACTTCCATACACAACTTAAAAGACAGCAAGATGAATAGGACTGAAAAGTATGTTATTCAAAAATCCAAAACTGCTGCTGCGAAACACAAAATTGGAAATGAGAGCTGCTGTTGCTTAAATGAATGTCTAAACGGAAAAAAATGCTTATTCAAGAAAACTTATTTCTAAAAATAAAAAAAAATGAACTGAAAAAACAAACAATTTGGAGAGAAACATCTAACAGTGTCTGATTAATCTGCTACATGTTTCGGCCTTATTGGGCCATTATCAAGTAACCTCAATTAATTAACAAGAAAAATGTATAAAACGCAACACTGCATGTATCAACAAAACACTGAAGCACAGAAGTGTATAGCATATAAAAGGTTATATAAAGAATTAAAATGGTGAGTAGCCGATTGCTGTATCTACGTCTAAACTTCTTGAAGTAAATTCAATTTTAAATTTAACATTTTTATGATGGAATGGGTGCGTTATCTAAAATAATTATGAAGTTCCATACGTAGAAATTGTACACAGCAAACATACACGTACATAACCCTAAATTTAAAATAATCTCTTGTAACCCACTCCGTAACGGCCCAAGAGGGACGAAGTCTGTAGGAAAAGAACTATAGAATATAAGGGGTTATTGCCCAAGTAACGTGCATTGTGTTGGTTGTAATTTCCGTGACTTTAGAAAGAAATGCCCGGTAATATTCAGAGCTGTGAGATATTTTTCAAAAGTTTTGGAATAAAGGGACTTCAAAAAAAATGTACTTAAATGTGGATTCTTTTACGAGAATTTGTGGGGGAAAAAAGACATAGAAATTACAAGAGGCAATCAAAATTCTGTCGTCTTATTGTAAGACAGTTCCAGGTCCAATCGCAAAATTGCGAAAAGCGACAATTAGTTTTGTCATGTTTGTCCGTCCGTCCGTCTCTCTGCATGGAACAAATCGGCTTCCATCGGGAGGATTTTCATTGAGTTTGATATGTATTTTTCGAAAATTTGTCATGAAAATACAAGTTTCATTAAAATCGGACGAGAATAACGGGCCCTTCACATGAAGACCAACATACATTTTTGACCATACTTCGCTCAGTTCTTCTTAGAATGAGAAATGTTTAAGACAAACGTCGTAGAGAGAATCAAAACACACATTTTAAGCACAATATATATTTTTTTAATCGAAAATCGTGCCGTATATACGATAATGTGAAAAAAATGCTGTAGAGCCGGGCAGACCATGGATGACAAAATAGTTCATGCGCTTTGCATGTTGGATATCTAAGGATACAAATACACACTCAGAATATGTTAACCTTATTGCTTTCCCACTACAACGACGGTTGTACGAACGCGCCTCAATGTTACTTTATACTTACACTGACTGTCTTGTTCATGTTTTAACGTACAATGTTTCCGTAGAGAGACAGGATCGTGCTCTTCATGCGAGAGTTCCCGGAATATATTTGAGCGGAAAAATAACAGGATTTGTAAGGAAGACTAAAGATTAAGCCATAAATGATGTTAAAGGACAAGTTCAATATTGTCCAGCATCTGAAAGTCGTTACACCTGATCTGAACTTATATATTGAAAATGTCAAGAATATAACACCCCATGTTGATAAATGGATATATCGAAAGCGTCTTAATGAGATATTAAATTACCATATTCACCACCCACGCAAACATACTGCCGGAAATAAGATATGGTAAAATGATAAATTAACACGTACTAATAACAAATGAAACGAGACACATGTAATATTACGTAACTTTAATTTTTAACTTTGCACATTTTCAGTGCAGCAACAATATATATTAAATTTAACATCGACTGATCGCACAACGCTTTGTATTTCTTCATTAATGCTCCGACGTTTCGGCCAACAGGTAAGACCGAAAACTGTCGCAGCATTAATTAGCAAATAAAAAGCCTTACGTTCTATTGATATGTATAAGGTAACACTGAGGCGCGTTCGTGCAACAATTGTTGCAGAGGAAAATAATAAGTGTTACATACTTAGGTATGCAGCGTGCAATACGCATGCGCTATGTTGCCATCTGTGGCCTGCCCAGATCTACCATATTTTTCCACATTATCTCATAAAAGGCACGATTAAAAAAAAAGCTACTGAGCATAAAATGCGTGTTTTGATTTTCTCCGCAGTTTTGAACGAAACATTTCTTATTATAAAAAGAACGGAGCGACGTAACGGTCAAAAATTGGTCTTGATGTACAGTGCATGTTATTCTTGTCCACTTTTCATGAAACTTGAATTTTCTCGACAGATTTTCGAAAAATACCCAAAAAATCTCATAAAAATTCCTGTAGTGGGAGCCGAGTATTTCCACGCGGATGGACGGACAGACGGACAGACATGACGAAGCTAATAGTCGCTTTTCGCAACTTTGCGAACGCGCCTAAAAAGAGATCGTAACCAACAACATAACATTCCATTTAGGAATGTCGAATTAACCAGACGGCACTTAATAATTAATGAGTCTAATAAAGTGACTTACAGTTTCATATAACCATTACATACTATCATATCTCCTACATGTTTCTGCATTTTCTGGGCCATCATCAGGGAGAAAATAGATAAAAGGGATGTAAAAGATATTAGTACATATTTTCGTTAGACAATGCAGCTAGAGAATCTATAAAAAAACAACAGCAAGTTGAATATATACAGTATGAACATTAATTAAGACTCGGAAAATAGAAATTATTTTTAAAATGTGTTCCGTATGGACATAAAAACTTGAAATACAATACACAATTTTCATTAAGATATCTACAGAATTTCTTCAATCCGACGGTATAAATGCAGCCCGATGAGTTTGATTATGATGTATGATGTCTAAATGAACACATTTTTCTCTCAACACATCAGAGAACAACTGCACTCGATACAATACGAAACAATACAAACCATAAAATACAATTCAACACAAGTATTAAAATCCTACGCGTTTCGCCACAAGGTGCTATCTTCGGAGTCTATTATAACAAAGGAATACAAGCTCAAATCCCTGTGGACGGCACTGCGATGCCGAAATGTGTAGGAGTTTGATACTTCTCATATTTTTATCAAGTTATTTGTAATTTATTGAGTGCAGTTGTTGGTTGATGGGGACCGAGGTGGCACAGTGGTTAAGGTGCTGTGCTACAAATCGGAGGTCGCTGGTTCGATTCCAGATGGTGTCATTAGAATTTTTCATTGACATAATGCTATGGTCCTGGGGGTCGACTCAGGCTCTAACAGAAATAAGTACCAGGAGCATTTCCTGGGGGTAAAGGCGGCCGGTGCGTAGGGCTGACAACCCTACCACCATCATGTGCCGTTGTCATGTAATCTGGGAACCTTAACTTCCTGGAACCCTGTGGGCCACTAAAGGCCTGTAATGGGACTGTTTTACCTTTAGATGTTGGTTGATATGTTGAATGTAAGAATAATGAATGTCAGAATATGCACAGTCTGAGAAACATAAAACACTTTACTGTCAGTACATTAAAAAGAGTTGAAAGAACGGAATGAAACTGAAGGAGAAAAAGCTGCGTAAGGAACAAAAGTGCGGGTTCTGAGATTCTCACAGCGGTGCTGCTAAAAAAAAATTCAAGTCTTGCGCCGGGTCTAATGGTAAATAGTCACCGAAGTTTCCAAGGATCCTATTTTCTTCTTCGGGGGTCAGGAAGTCGAATGGACTGCTTGACCCCGTTGAACTTATTAAAAGACTTGAAACTTCGAAATAGAACTGACGGAAACCTTCCCCTTCGTTGGCGTGTATATCAAAAACAGCAAACTATGTAACAGGAAATTAAGGATTTATATCAGCGGCCATGCCAAAGAGAATTGCTGTTTTTAGGCGCGTTCGGGAAAATTGCGAAAAGCTGCTATTAGCTTCTTCATGTCTGTCCGTCTGTCTGTCTGAAAGGAACAACTCGACTCTCATTGGACGGATTTTCACGAAATATTTCATCTGAGTATTTTCGAAAAATTTGTCGAGAAAATTCAAATTTCATTAAATTCGGCCAATAACAACGTGTACTTAGTACGAAGACCACTACACATTTTTTATCATATCTCGCTCAATTCTTCTTTGATTGAGAAATGTTTCTGACAAAAGTTATAAAGAAAAGCATCACACATATCTGACGTTCAGTAGCTTTTTTTCGAAAATCGTACCGTTTCTGAACTAATGTGGGAAAACACAGTAGAGACGAAGATGTCACACATTACAATACGGCGCATGCGCATCATTTCACGCTGGGTAAAAAGGTAAATCAGTCCCGTTACAGGCCCGGATGGGCCCAGAGGGTTCCAGGAAGTTAAGGTTCCCAGATTTCGTGACAACGGCACAGGATGGTGGTAGGTTGTCAGCCTTGCGCACCGGCCGTCTTTGCCCCCAGGAAATACTCCTGTTACTCACTTCTGTTAGAGAGTGAGTCGACCCCAGTGCCATACTGCGATCGGAAGGTTTTTATGTCAATGAAAAATTACAATGACACTAGCTGGGATCGAACCAGCCACCTTCCGATTTGTAGCACAACACCTTAACCACTGTGCTACCGTCACGCTGGGTACCTAAGGCTATAAACAAACTTTCGGAATTTGCAATACTTTTCGCTTTTCCACTGCAACAATGGTTAAACGAATCGCGCCTGAATGTTACGTTATAAGGACATTACCTGCTTTGTTTCTTTTCGTTAACCCACCTACAATATCACAAATGTGTCAGGATGGGACCAACAGCTATGCCTCGAAACCAATATTTGCGGCAAGCAAATCGTGAGAACTTTAGAACAGTCGGAAAAAAGTCACCGATTCATCAGTAGTTTCGTGAAGGTAAAAGATGAAGAAGGCGTCACGGAGGGTGGAGGGTAGTGAATCATTTATATAAACGTGGGCCATACATTTTTAAATCGGACTGCCGGTGACACGGACAGCAACCTCTATGATTTCTATTTTCCAATCGTTGGCGTGTGGTTTGGCCGGGGGGGGGGGATAAAACTGTGCGTTAACTCTTTAAATAATTTAAAAATTAAACATATCTGGGGCTCTGAGCTTCAATACACTCTCCCACACAACCATTTCTTTTTCACATCACAGCGCTATAAAGAGTACCATCAAGGAATACAAAGTGAAGGGAGTTTGTAGGGTTTGATGCCTGCTGCGTGGATATGAATTACAAATGTTAACTATTTTATTCGCCTGTTAGAGCCGCTGGACACAAAATCAAAGTGCAAATCAATATTACTTACGAGATTGACGCTAAATATCTGGAATTTTATTAACATTGTTGTGAGTATGGACTTCGTCTATCGTCACCAATCCGAAGAAGAAATACGTACAGACAACTAATAACCCTAAGTGCGATATACAATCGTCAGAACCGGTTATTTCGCTGAGGCACATTTTACGGGGAAGTCCCGACCCTTTTCAGCGCAATGGTTACCATGTACCACACTTGCTTTCATTTCAAATAACAGTATTTACAGAAACGATTTATATAACAGTAACGTTCTCGACTTGTATTAATGAGGTATCTGGTTCGAATTTCTGTCGAAGTATCTGCTACCCTAAGGATTTTTCGTGTTTTTCCGCCATCCCTCCAGACAAATCTCGGCGTAGTAGCTTGATCGCTCCACAACTGCTTCTTTCCTGATCCTATTCAATTACACATTCATGAATCATTCTAATATTTAACACCATATAGCCTTAGTCAGTGACTGTAAAAAAATAAAAGTCTCAACAAAAGCATTTACTGAACTCAATCTTAGACAATAAACTGTACCCCATTTCTTAACGTTCTGCAACAAGAATCTGATTTAAGAAATACTTCATACTTCAGTTCCTAGTTTGCTGCAAATAGGGACAGTCTCCTGCACGAAGACCAACCGGTTAATGTTTCCACAGAAAGATGGCCACTGTCTTATGCGATAATCACCGGAAAAACATCAATACATTCCGTGTGCAAAATGCAGAATCCATTAATATTAAATGGTGCGACGCGTACGGTATGTTTTATTAATAACATTACTTACTTACTCCATGGTGCAGAGTCCTCCTTGAGAAGCTAACTGGTTTGCAGCTAGTCAAGAATTTCCCCGCATTTCATGGAACCCGAAGGTTCATTACCGTACTCACAAGCGTCCGCCACCTGTCCCTATCCTGAGCAAACCCAATCCAGTCCACATACCCACATCCCACCTCCTGGAGATCCATCCTAATATTATCCACCCATCTACGCCTAGGTCTCCCCAATGGTCTCTTTCCCTCCGGTTTCCCC
>Ga0123352_10001709_pt1 | contig 29680 bp, 12 predicted proteins | sample TergutLab28metaG_FD_89700 | JGI IMG/M metagenome (GOLD analysis project Ga0123352, IMG submission 89700) | Labiotermes labralis P1 segment gut microbial communities from Petit-Saut dam, French Guiana - Lab288 P1 | ecosystem: Host-associated > Arthropoda: Insects > Digestive system > Gut ... | reverse complement strand
TCTGGCCTATTTGCTGTAACTTCTTTGTCTGTATGTACTGCTTGATTCCACAACACTGTAACATCTCCCTCTTCACACACTGGCTTGGGCATGTGTGTGTACCATTTGTCTGTAGTTTCAATATTATTATTATTATTATTAAAAGAAAAGTAATTTTGTAGGTACAGAAAAAATATCAAATTACTTCAACAAGCGAGTTACAGTGGACACTGTACGGGAGTTCTACATTCCAACAAACTCATACGTACGCACTGTATAAACTTATTGCAGTTTTAAAAGAGAAAATTGCCTGGAAATGGAGTAGCTTATCTTTAAACCGGCTTTTAAAAGAATCAGTTTTTTTTGTGGAACAGAGCATAAATGAGTGACATGTCGTCATTGAGTGTGCCGACATTATTGTTGGTGTTCAAAGTATCTGATACGAAATAAAACAACTCAGAGCGGATGGAAACGAGACATTTTATTTTGACGAACCCTGGATCGACATCACAATGGCAGAAGCAGGGTGATACGCAAAGTATAATTATGGGAAGTTAATGCAAAAGGTTAATCGTAGTGCTTGTAGGAAGCTGGCCAAAAATGTAGGGCCTACCATGGGGCAAAAAACTCCACACATTTCGAGAAACATATAGCTGGAAGGGTAATACAAATCTTATCACCTGCTTGAGTGATAGTGATTAACAATCCTGCACATCACTAGAAACAGGAGGAAGAACAACATCTAAATACGAAATAAACAGAGAAATAATTGCCTGTTTGGAAAGAAGAGGAGTAACGTGTGAAGTGAAGATGGAAAAGAAAGCACTAATGTGGAACTGGTTGAAGCCGGTAAAACCAAATAATAAATTTACAGTGTGGACCATTTACAGACACGACATGGTCGTTAGATAGATTCGGCATGGGCGAAAATTAAACTCAATTTTCATGAGAAAATCTGACCCAATAAATTCCCTAACACGCGAAGACTGGGAGGAGAACTGTAGGCATGTTCGAAAACTGAAGGAAAAAAAAGCCTACTGAAAAGGAACTGCTTCATGGAGGGAAATGTGGAGCAATTCGTTATTAATGGAGGCGATGCAGCGACGAAGAGACGAAATTTCAAATTGGGTTTCAACGGCAGCGACGGTTCATGCCAGGTGAATTGTTGTAAACGTCAACAATAAAATGATTATACGTGCAGACCAGTGATGCCCAAAATACTCCTATTTGCTGCGCCATAATTTCTACATGCGTGAACTTGGATTTTTTACATTGACGCATCTGAAAACGAAGGAAAGTAATAGCTTTGTGGTGCACCCAACATGCGCGTAGATTTCTCAACGAGACGAGATCATGAATAACAAGCAGTCACACCCGTCGTATTAGGTACATTAATAAGTAAAATTCAATTGTATTTTTTGTTTACTTTCTGTTTTCGTACGAAGCAAACGTCATTATTTAAAAATGCAGGTGTAACTGCAGACAATTTGCTCACTTCGTACGTTTTTGCAATGACATAATAATATTTTCTTGGGCTTATTATTATTATTATTATTGATATTTATGTACCCAAAGTATATTAGGCGTCGAATTATAGTCCTTGTAGTTAAAGGGGTTCAAACTTGCAAGTGTATACATGAATATTCTCATGTTATTTCATGGAAGTTTGGATTGTAAATTATTTCATTGAGTCACGGTCCAAAATTTTCCTCAATTCTGAGTCACGATACAGAAGTTTGAAAAACACTGAGGCAGGCTATGTACTGGAATGTTCTCATATTTAGTAGTTGTTAGTGAAGTGTGTTGTGACATGTTTGGTGTATACTGTGATTCACACTGCATTACGAATTAAGCGAAGGCACGAGCAGACATTGTCTGCGTTACCTAATACTAATGACAGGAATGAAATTTTATCCTGTTCTCAAGAACGCTGTTATTAAAAAGTACAAGCATTCCTATTTCTGTCTGTGTATTCTTCCTTACTTTATCGACTGTCATAGCGGTTTTATAAGGCGACCCAACATCACATTGCGATAGAAAATGTACTCCCACCAGCAGAAAAGTTTTTGGAACAGGTGTAACATTGCATAGCCGCACCGATTTGAGCCAAGCTGTAGCCGGACCGTGCTGACTAAGCTGTGTGCAGTTTTCGGGTATCTGAATACCACAGCGCTGGATAAGCTCCGTCGATATCGCCGCGTGTTGCGATGGTAACTGCAGATGCCTGTCAGCAGACATTACAGTGCCTTGAGGAAGCAATTCGATTATAGTAGCCTGGCCTGAGAACTCGAGGCGTGCTTCTGCTACTGCGCGATATTCTTGTCCACCTGTCCTGCTGAACACCTGGCGTTGGGAACCTCATCTTGTGCTAAGATTAATGCCTTAGTAAGTTTGTTGAATATGTGGAAAAATAATGGACTGGTGCACGAATATAACCGTGCGCTTTGTTTGTCTAAAGTTATTTCCATTTACCTAAATGCAGGGACAGTCAGTACCTAGCTGTCTTATATATAATAAGGAGCTTCACAATTTGTTCTTTTAATCTATTTTTTGTTGTGCCGCATCAGCCCAAATCAGGCCTAGACCACCTCTTTATGAGGTTTTACAAATGACACACAGACTCACACACCCGGAAGGACTCCTCTGAACGAGAGATTAGCCCGTCCCAGAGACCGCTACCTACACGACGCAAAACAAACACACGGGACGAACAGCGAGTATAGAACCCGCGATTTCAGCATTTAAGAGGCTTCAGATCTACGCCTTCAACCGCATGGCCAGCAGGACCGGCTATTACTTGATATTAACAAACGAAGTTGAAATTAACTGGGACAAGAGAGACATGAGAGAAAAAAATGTATGCATTGTTGTAGTCAAAAAGCTTGAGGGAGGAAGCAGTTGGTAGATTTCGACGTAGATGGAAGACAAATATTAAAATTTACCGTAATGAAGTGTGAACAAGATAATAAATATTACTGTTCAATAAAAATTGCAATTTCTCGTCAGTTCAGGTAAAATTACTTCCAAAGAAAGAGTCTGAAGTATAGACTTCAGGTGCTAGTATTAGAGCTGTGAAGAATACTGGAAGAATGATATTTTTATTGGATGTCTGACCCTTGAATGTGAAGCTACTACACGGCCTCGAAACTTGGAGTAACAAACGCCCAGTGACAGAGCAATATCTCAGAAGAATTGCGGCGTCTCGCATTCTATATATTGATTCATCCATCATTCAGCTTGTAGTTCCATTCATACATGCATACACAAGTAAATAGACAGAACGTACACACATAAGCCTACATACACATACACAAACATAAATACACAAGTATTTAATTATTTAAGCGTATATCGGAGGCAAATAAAAATAACATTTGCGCCGAGCATGATTGTGGAACTGGAGGGCAGTTAGGGTGTTTGTACGTCAGGATAAAATAAACAAACGTACATACATATACACATACATACATACATGCATGCATATATACATACATAGTACACACACACACACACACACTATCAAAAATAATTTTACAATGATTTATGGTTTGAAAAATAACGCCTTCTTGAATGTAAAATCATGTAGTCTGGAAAAATTTGCCGACCTTCAGAGGAAAGTGCCGTACGTTGTTTCAAATCGCCTACAAATATCTACCGAACCAAAAATAATATTCCAGAATACAGCAATTTTCATAGTAATGACTGAAAGATTTTTCAGCCTCACAGTTTATGGTAGGGATAGCCACTATTTGGAAAGATTTACGAAAGCTGAAGAAAAATACTGATATGTTGGAAGCATTAGATACGGGCGAGATTGGACTACATGACTTTTACAATTAGCTGGTGTTAAGCAATGCTAAGACGAAGTGGATTATGAACACGTATATTTGGCAGCACACCTTAGCAAGATACTTAAGTACATTTAAATAAAACAAGGCATATAGCAGGAAAGAGCCGAAGTGACAAATAATTAATGCCCGTCTTCTTTACCCTTGGATGTAACTGCTAATAACCTTTATTGTTACTGGATTTCACAACATTGAAGGGCAGAGAAGGACCATCCCCACCCACAATTATTGAGTTCATTGCTGTGGATATGCTTCGACTGGGTCAGTCTCCTTACTAAACGTCTTGTGTCTTCGACCGCTTGCAAGGTCGCATTGCGCACCGCCTTCCAGCTGTTTCAATCACAGGTATTTACTCCACCGCATCTCACGTTCGATACGTAACAATGAATGGCTGAGGTTTCTTTCCAACATTACAGTGAGTATAGCAGTAAGGATGAAGCCGATTGAAGTCCCCGCTACACGTGCAAGTCAAAGAAATTAGTCACAGATACGGAGTGCACGGTGTGCTAACGCTCCAGAGTTACATGAGCTGTCAAGGTCCAAATAAGAAACATCGTCATTCAGGTCTTAACTGAATTTACTAGGTCACTAAAAGTTAATCTTGAAATGAACTCAATCCTCTTTTTTTTTAAATTACTAACTAATCGCAATGATAAAGTAAAAGTTTGAAGACCTTATGTAATTCTGTCCCATGCAGCATGTCATTCCTACCTTTGCTACTACGTGCAACATGTGGCTGCAATGGCTGAAAATAATCCGTCGTTATGAAGCAATAGAGACGCCTACGCTTCGGCCGGTATTGCAACCTCGAGCTTTGATGATAACAATCTACGTATATGCAGCAGATTAACTTATTCTGTCAAAAGTTCGTTCAATAATTTTTTTTTGTTCATACTGTACACCGTCAATGAAAATGTGACACTGTAGCAAATGCTTCAAGTGCTCTAATGTACAATAACAAACGGTGTAATTGCCATAAGTGTGAATTGTAGTTGAAGCTATTAACTGTAAGATTTCCCCTTTTACTCTACAGTGCGCTTCATACTAGTTCTTATGTAGTTCGTCTCATTTGATGCCACATAACACATACTCTTCCAGCAGGGTTTTAAATAAATGCATCATTTAATGGTGCACTAGATCTGCTTTATCCTCATAGTCACCATTATCATATATATCCTCGCTGCTGCTCTGTTTAACATTCACTGTTACAGTTCACAAGTTCCTTTTCTTGAATAGTGCGTTCCGTTTTAGTATTTGGCGCCCTAAACTTCTTGTTTCCGAACTCTGCCTTAAAGTGTCTGCAGAAGCATGACGTGTTTTAATTAATAAAACATGACTTTTCCTTTATAATCCATATTTCGCGTATATTATCGAAATTGTTGGATTATTTATTCCAAAATTGTGGCTTGTACCGTAGATGCACTTGTGTAGTCGGTCTGCTTTCTGTAGTTTTACTTACTTCACGCAAATGCTGGCCCTGACGTTTCTTCCCACAATTCAAACTGACAGTCACATTCGACATCCTGTAAATAGTGCAGTAGTGAAAATTGTGTTAGTTTGTTTGAAGTGAACGATGGCGGATATCTTCCTAAAATATTACTTAAATGGCCCATGGTTCAGTTGAGAAGGCGACAGTCACAGAAATAAACAAGAATTACTTAATCCGTAGGTTTGTTACGGTGTTAACAAGATCCAGCTGCTGGAGATTATCCAAAAATAATAGATTTCTGACTACTAAAACCATTTTATAACTTTGTCTTCTCATGTACCAGGGTCTAATTTATTTCCTGTTCTCCAACAAAGGTTGCTCATGTCGTATGCATTTCTGATTGTTAATATGCGTACTACATGCCCGGAACATCCCTCCCTCCTTGATAAGATTTTGTTAATAGAGTTATTATCACGAACATTTTACAATAGCTGTGCACGATGGGCAGCCAGTCGTTTCGTTGCTGCTACATAATTTAGGTCTAGACAATTTGGACACACGTCTACTAGTTAAAATTTTCCTTCATATGGCCACGTTAAATAAAAGCAATGAATTATGTTGTTGTGCCCTTTTGGTGTGGAATTACTCCACGACGAATTACTGTATCCTCTCGGGGGTCAATAAAGATGGAACACACTGCGAACTCCAACGGTTAAACTAGGAGGCTTATTCTACGGTAGGCGCCAATTTTTTGCCTAGGATTAACAGCAATTGTTGCTAAGCATTATCTACAACGAGGGCTGCCTACTTGTCTTTATCTGCACGTAATGTTACTGTTAACAGATAAAGTCGAATGGGAACTATATACCATTTGTTGCAACATTAATCAATTTTCGAGCCAGCCGACATAGCGTGTTATGTATGTTTCCGATACGAATCACACAATTGAAAGTCATTATTTCCCTATACGATTGTAAGCGGCTGATTTGTACAATTGGAACACTGTTTTCTGAGAGGTGGGAACAAAATTGTTTACATACAGCGTCCATTTGAGAGTGAAAACAATGTCGTAGTTTTCAAACTTCTTCTTGCACACAGTAAAGAGAAGAGTGCGTAATGGATAATTCTACCAGCTTTCTTTAAAAATTCAAGCGACGTGGTTAATGAATACGGGTTTTCATGTAGGCCATACAGTCAGTAATTAAGTGGCCGCCTTACAGAACACTGTTGGAGACCGAGCAATGAATTGGTCGTCTTTTGAGGCCTAATTCTTTGCCTGATCCAATACGATATAATCATCATCTGTGGGGATGTCTAAAGACAGCTTTTATAAAACAACACCAAAACACACACAGATACACACAAACAAACAAAAAAAGGAATGTCTTATAGAAAAGATACGGCACGCACTAGCAGCCATTGCTTCACAATAGCTCCAAGCAGTTTTCAATAAGATATTTACCACATGCCAAGCATGCTGGATAGTCGTAGGTCACTAAAGCATCTGATTTACCGTAAAGTAGAATAAGTTGTCAATTAGTATTATACAAACGTAAGTCAGCACAATCTATTTATTCTAGAGCAAGGCTACATGTTTCGACTAAATGTTAGTCATCTTCAGGCCCCTATACCATTTCGTTACCAGATGCTTTGTCCACTTTGGGATCCCATAGTGTTTACATTTGTGGATTACTTATTAGCTAAAACTTTCTAGAAAAGTTTCAACTACAGAGTGTGTTATTTGCAGACTGTGTTTAAGCATTAAAACAATAACGCACAAAATTCCGTCCTTTATATTGTGTTGATTTAACCGGATATTCAGCTGTGGGATACCGTTGTCGTGTTACGGTTTGGTGTTGGGGCACTTCTGCTTTCCATATTTGATATGGATAGTTGTGTTCGTTTGCCGCTACCGCCTTCTGGGGTGTTTGCGCGGTACTGTCGGGTGGAGCTTCCCTGAAGGTTTTGTCGTTTTGCTATAACATAACAAGTATGTTTCTAGGAGCTGGGTTTTATCTTATTACCTACGACCGTGGGTTTGTGATTCTATTAGTTAATTTATTAGGAAGACTTGCGTGTATTTCGTTGTTTGTCCTCTGTTTTTCATCCCTTGTGGTTGGTCTTGTTCTACACCGTGGATGTGTGTACCTTCCCCTCAACACGTCAACACCCAGGGGAAGGTATATCGGTGTAGACTACATGTATACAACTAACAGAGAAATCTACTGACAAATTTGGCTCAAGCGATTAAGTCACTGAATTTTATTATGAGGTCCCCAGTCCGAATCTCGATCGCGATCCAGACGACACTGACTAAGGTTTTTCCTGGTTTTTCTCAATCCCTCCATGAAATACTTAGATGCTACATTAAAAAAGGTCACGGCCGCTCTTTTTCATGTGTTTTACAGTTTAGTTTTCGATGTCAACCAGTCATTTGACGCGAGTACCATCAGTTACTCACAGCGTCTTCAATAAACTAAAGAAACCAACAGCATGGTTGCCCTGAAGCAAAACAAAAATAGTTTTCAAATTTATCCAACTCTTCTTTATGACGACGAGCTTTCAGTGCCATTTGATGTTATGTAATCTATGCGTTTCAAACAGCATCGATATATAATAGTGTCATCGATGATAATTATTTAGACAATACCGAAACATCCGTCATAAGATTTTAAGTTCCTGACTCTGTGACTCTAAAGTTACAATTTACATTCTCTTGGTGCCTGACTCAGTGTAATCTGGCACACAAGATACCTGAAGGGTATATGGGCGTGTTAATTTTTGTTTGGGGTACAGTCACTCCGTTTTGATATGTTACATGAATTGAGCAAAAGAGACTGTCGAACACAAGTGTAATGGGATTGAAGGCCTGTTTTATTTGTATTCTAAGACTGTCTACTTCTTTTTGTCATGTTAGGAAGATGCTAAATTGTACGTAATATATGCACCCAATGTAATGTTCTTTCAGCTGAATTAAAAGTATACACGTATATTATGATATTATTATTTTATTACAAGTGCCAAAAGAAACGGATTACTTTTGAAATATATACCTTCGAACGTATCTGCACTATGCAAGTACGATAACTAAAATGAACATCTTACAGTTTTTTAAGTTTTCAGGTAGTTGTGTTATAATGCAAAGAGGGGAAGAAAAAATGTCATTTGCCGCTGACAGTCCAATATATTCTTGAAGATTCGGGTCGTATTTCCTAGTACGTTGTATGTTTCCTTTTGTCGCTGCTAAAAGGAAATTTAACACAGAATGACATAAAATCCATTTATACTACATAGTAAAAGGTAAAGTGATTCAGTTACAGGCCCGGTGTGGCCCAGAGGGTGGGTAGAGTTATAGCTCTCCTCTTCCATGACCGCGGCACTAGAAGGGGGTGAGTGTTCAGCAGCACGCCCCGGCCGCACTTTACGCCCGGGAAAGACCCGGTACCCATTGTACAGGAGGCTGGGTGGGCCCCAGGACCGGTCTGGACGGATGCTACATAGTAGAGAACTTTTCTTCTCGGTTAAGCTCTAGGCTTATTATGAAAAGTAACAAAACATTCCTTGTATTCTTACCTTTGGGTTCACTGTGTTTATTTTGCCCGTCCAAAACTAAATGACATTTGACCGCACGCGTTGTAGCGCAGTTGTCGATATCCACACTAAACACAGCGCGGGTGTTTACATATGTCGACAGCCTATGAAAGTGTGGGTGTAGCAGCCACTTGGCAATATTTCCTCGAAGCAATTTATGTGCTGTACCAAACAACCCTTTTTCTGCCATTAAGTTGGAGGAATGTTTCTTCTAAATGTCGGTATATATCTACCAGAACACACGGCGGACCTCCCCAAAAGAGTAATCTGCACTGCTGTAACTTGCCAGAAATTGTGTCCTCCATCGAAGAACAGTCCAGGGGACGGCAGCTGGCCCACCTCGCGACAGTCGTCTTTTAGCACCTGACACTATCTTCTGGAAGTTCAGAAACATAATTCATTAAATCGAGCGTTTGGGAATTTGTTGTGTACGTTTTCTACTGTTTAGCCATTCATTACCAAGAGTCTGTATTCTTTTATTTCTTCAAGAATTATTAATACTTTTATTAGGTTTATTTTTGTTCTCTGTCCTGAAATTGCAAATTCCTTTCCCAGGATGACATAATTGGGGTCTTCTACTCACAAAGTTCTAAGCACTAGTCGTGGAGAAAGTGCAGCGTATGCCTACAAATTGCCAGGCGCACGCAGGTGCGCAACGCAATTCTCAGCGAATCCTAAAATCAAAGTGGGACGTAAAATAATTGACGATGTAAACTCTTTCTGACGCGAGCGAAAGGCAATCTGTATGGCAAGATTTGAAGCTCTAACAGCTGTGTTGATGGTTTCAAACAATGTGAAAATGTGCATACTGGGAAATAGTTATCGACGATTCGAAGGATCTTGCCATTTCCATATTCATACATACAAGCATACATACAAGCATACATACAAGAAATCTAAGAAGAATCTTGGACATTGAAAATGGGACAGAAATTTCATCCGAATTTTTTGTTATATTTTACCAGTCGAAGCTGCGTTTTATCCCATAATAATTACAACACACATTTATATTCTTTATAGCTGGACATTTCTTTATCACCTGAGTCACTTCCACCACCACAAGGAAGCCGATCATGATCATTTGGTTTGTCCTCTCCTTTTTCATTTATCTGCAACATCATTAAGACCGAGCGGACTATCTCATACTGGTACAGGCACTGTGATTAATTCCTCTCTATAGCCTCATTTAAAATATTTCTCATTCCAATAAATACATAATTAGTTACGGGCAGTTTACTCCTGTGATGCGTGAAAAGCTCACTCACTTCCAGTAACACACTAGTATTATTATTCGATCCGAATTAATGTTGGAAAACTAATGAAACGCCAAACCATTAAATTTACAAATGTCGATTTAGCGGTTATCGACTTCTTCCATGCCATGAGACGGACATGATGAAACAACGAGTAATACGAACATTTTTGTAAGTTTTCGTTACAAACGTGCTGAAGTTGGCGGTGAAGAAATACATTTTGATGCTCAAATATGTTTAGGTGTGTTGAGGAAAAGTGAAATTAATTCCTGGAATATTTTGTCTTGGTGGACGTCACTAACAACTTTATGGTTAACAGGTCTTCAGAGTGCGTCCCCTACGGTTTTATTTTTATTAGAATATTTTAAGTGAATGTTGTAATTCAAAATTCTATTTCATAAATAAGGTCAAATTCTTTGGTTAGTAGTTCAGTCGTTTGTAAGCACTACAGATATAAGTGGTACACCCACCTCAGGCCAAAACTGCAATGAAATAGCAAACATAATACGTAACTTGTCTAGCACTAAGTCCTGCCAGGATTTTCATTTTCTGAGACTTTTATTTACGAGTACATTGCTGTGTTAATTTAAAGTGCTGTATAAGGGAAGTTTAGCCACGTGTCTCGGGACAGAAACCAGTGACCACTGAAATCTAATAACGGTGGTATTTGGAAATCACAAGAAAGACACACTTAATGGGTAGCATTATCTCTATTTTTAAAGTTGCATGCAAATATTATACTAACTAAGAATCGTACACTACCCGGTTAACAGTAAATTGTGAAGTAAGGTCTGTTGGATAAGTGCTATTGCTTCCAGTTCGTATGGTGGCGTAAACAATACAACTTTCGTAACAGTGCTTCGCAGAGTGACGTCATTTGGAAACCAATGTCGTGACTATAATCCTACTGCACAACATTTCCAGGTAGCTACCACCCCTCTTGAGGTCTGCACCTTCCTTCCTCTCGTCACACACAATCGTGTTCTCTCCGTTTTCTGGGTTTGTTACCGGCGATAACGTAGGGAAAAAGCTAAATCAGTGTAGGTAGCGTGTGAGAGCAGGTAACCTGTTTGAATAACTGCAAATCATATTCCTTCTTTCCGTGACTAGAGTACAGCTAGGATTTAGATGTCATCCATGCAGCTTTGTTTGATAGATGTATCACATGCTGCTATAGTCGTTTTCTTCTTGTTGGCAGTGAACCACACAGGATGCTGGCCAGAAAGTACCTTGCTGCTGAGAACAAGATGAACATATTTATGTGTCTGTTGTAATCCTGTTGAAAGTGGAAACTACAAGTACAAGAGTCTGCTATTGGACGTGAGAAGGTGCAGTGGCCGAAGTTCAGCCACAGTCATAATGTTTGGACACATACTTGCCCGACGGAATGCCTACTCTAATGTGCATAAATGAATGAACTGTGCGGAATTTATTTTGCTTTTTGCACTCGGATATATAAATTCGGTCTGTTTCAATAGGCTGGAGTAAGAGATTGCTACAGGGCGTTTGCAAAACTTTTACACGGCCAGAGCCAAAATATCACTTCTTTAAGCTGGATGCGTTTAAAATAGCACAGATAAAAAGGGACGAATATTTAGGCCTGGCGTTTCTGACACGATTCTTAAAATAAAATTAGTTGAACTGTTCGACAATAACAGCAGCAGAGAGCAAGAAGTGCTTCATTGTAAAGCAGTTGATTATTAGGAGTTCCATTCTTTCAAATTATCATCCATTATAGAGCAAATATCACTTTCAGCTGTTATGTGTATAACAACGATGCAATTTGAGGTCATTTTTTAAGTGTATATATATATATATGCTACTATTACCGAGAGAATTTAAAATGCCTCTTTGCAATATTGCAAGTAATCTTTAAATTATGAAAATAAAGTTACGGTTGCTTAATTATACAAAGGGAATGTACCAAGCAAGAAGTCAACTCAAGCGAAATTGTTTCAGATTTGCATTCGGGAAGTACTCTCGTCGAATTTCAACCGGCACACCGAGTACTTTCAGTGACAATTTTCTTGTCTTCATTCAGTGCCCGCAGACAAATGGCAGAACATTAGTGCAGTAACAGCGTCTATGAACGTCATTTTCAATTCACTATTCATTAATCTCTCCTTCATTGCGCTCCGTATAGTATTCTGACATAATGACAGCTTCAACAAATAAACATAGACAGATCTACACACAGAAATGATGGAAATGTAGCTGTTGTAATTGTGTAAGAGCTACACATACTCACAAGCTGTATGGACATAAAACGTCTCAGTTCTCTGCGCGCAACGCATTAAGTATTTTGGTTTGTTTCAGTAAAATTTTTTTACTTATAATTTTTAACGTTACGTTAGTTTTAGAGGCTTTGAAATAATTACAGAAGTAGTGCTGCAAACCTGACATTCTATTAAAGGTAGAATTGGTATTCGAGTGAGAGCTTTTGCGAGAAGCCTTTATATAGAATTTCATGAGAATATGACAAAGCGTTTAAGAATTGAAAGAGGAGATAAACTTGATCCTAAAGTCGAAAAGACGAATGGGCAATTAGACAAACGAGGGGGAAAGGTAATTATTTTACTCCAGATGGGGATATGAGCATAACATCTGCCGGATCTATAGGTGTAAGAATTACTGAATTCTGACGAAGGAACAGTCATGTTCCATTCCAGGAATAGAAGTTTAGTCATGCCGACCTTAACCAAGTCACTCTATTGACAGGGCCATTTTTCCTGTAATAATACATTCCATGTACCTCCAGTAAACGAAAATACAAAAATATATTCACAAATGTATCCTATATTACACGTATTACACATGTATGACGGAGTCATGTCATCTCGATTAAGCTGCAACCATTGTCATAACAGAGATCTACGAGTCGTTTAAATTTATTGGAAAAGTTTTTTATCGTGAAATATTATCAATATGAAGAATGCCTTCTTTTAGTACTCGAAGCCATATATTCTGCTAGAAATGTACCGGATTATCAGTAGAAATTGCTAATTCCATCATCAGGATAGATAAGCCATCTATTCTGACAATGAAATATCCTCTGAAATATCAGTGCACTTCTACCGCAAAACCCGGTGTCACACTCCATGAGGCAGAAGTCTTCTTAGTCATCACCAGGAAACCTCCGAATACTGGAATCAAAATAAGAGGCACCTTACAATTTAAGTCTTTTATGTAAACGATAAAGAAGTAGCAAAATGTTAATGACGCGAATTTGAACGGTATTTCTACAACGAAACGGAATCAGTGTTTTGCCAAGTTGGGTCACAAACTTCTAATCCCAATGGAAGGCGACATGAAGTTACTGAACCCCAGCCCATGGAAGAAAGACGACTGCTTTTTTTGCTCTAACAACATACATAATTTAAATAGTCTGTGAGGCATTCCAAGCTTGGCAGGTGCTCTCAGGATTCAAACCACAGACCTCACATCAAAGAGGCGATAGCCACCTTCTCGAAGAGGCGTTTGCAGAGGACTCGACGCAGTCCTTGTTGGGTAATTGAAATTATTTTGCTATTCATTCTATGCCTCTGCGAAAACGTAAGGATGTCTGTAAAATTTGAATTTGGACCAATATTAACATGTTCTTTATTGCATGAGTTTTAATCCGGTAAATGTTACCGGGTGCAGATGATCTGACAAAAAACACCCTCCTGCATGAGATGCATCAACTGCATAAAATAATAAGTTATCGCAGACGTCATCACAAAGCCATGTGTCTCGTATTTAATCAACTGTGAAATTAGACGAAACCTTCTATTGTGAGTTAAATTTAATCTTTCGATAGCATTTCATTTTGGCCCGCTGACTTTTATTATAAGGTTACATAGTGCACTATGCTGATATGGAACGCTAACAGATATATTGGAAAGTAGAATTTCGCTGTTACATAATTTTATACTATACAAAATATAATGTTAGAACTAAATCAATTTATATACAAGGAAAGGAACTGGTCCTGTATCAAGTATTCACGTGTTTATAGCAATAAAATACGGTATTTTTATTTTCGAATACCCTTAGAATACAGATTTTTCACTGCAATAAATTATAGGGCAGCCTTTACAGTTTGTAAAACCTTAGAGCACTGCTATATGAATTGAGCGACACTCAAGTTAACGTGCACGTTAGTCATGTTCCAAATGACTTATAATTTCTAAATTTCGTGTTAATGTTATACTCCTAAATTTTTGTACACACTGTAGACACTGGTAAAAAATATTCATTGGGTGGCATCACTGTGTGCAAAGGTGGGTGGTGGTACCAAACCAGGAAAGGGTGGCGCATTAGAACACTTCTTTTCGTCTATAACGGTAGTCTGACTACATTGTGTCCGAGGGGGTCCAACATTGTAACATGCCACGAGGAGTGTTTCACACTCAAGTTAGGTATAATTTTCGGTTGACTTCTTGAAATTTCACTGCATAGTTTGTTAAAATTGCCCGAACACGTCCGTGTATCAGATCAGTTTTAAGAGATTCTAAAGATGGCTAATCATATTTTGAATTCTGAGGTAATCACGGTGTTGCTGATGAAGATTAAACTTATCCAGAATCTAAAGCCTTTACCACTCGTAAATATATGTTAAGTGCAGTTAAAACAAGGCAACCAACACTGTGATGGTGTGGAGTATATTTTGACATAAATGTGTACATGGCACGTGGGTAGAAGGAACTACAAATCAGTCTTTGACGTAGCCATTATTGATACTGAAGCATCTGCCAAGCCGTGGCACCAAGTCTTATATACCAGAGTAGAAAAATCCGGCATCAAGTGAATGCAGCCAGGAGCTGACAGCTTGTTAACCTCAGCGTCTGATGCAAGGCACTTTCCAGAAAGACGCTTCCTGTATCCAAAAACCTGGAAACTGCTTGGCGAGTCTGTTGTGGGGGCGTTGTCCAGTTGTCCATGATCTCCCGGCCTTACACCATAACTAAACACAAGCCCAATTGGCAGCCCCGCATTATCGTGCAAAATTATGACACCTTGGAGTAAGAAGACGTGTCTTATGTAATGAATGTCCTGCTGTAGTTTCTTTTGACCAGCTCATCTATTACACTGCCATTACATTCAGGCAATCCTCAACAAGAACGCCCTTATGTTCACGAGACGTTTGTAGTGATCGTCTTTACTTACTTAAATTGTTCGGTGAGATAATGGGTGTTTTCAGGTTGTGGATGCTTGAATTTTGCACGGTGTCCCATGTTAAAGCATGTTTCGCCCACAGCAACAAAGCACGCAGAAACAGCTATCCTTGACTGGACAGACATGTTAAATGCACGACAGTGAGCCCCGTGTGATCGTTTGTGAGTATTATTTGGAAATATGCCCGCACAAAATTGTGTGTTCTTCAGTTTATTCTGGAAGATGTGCGCAGTACCCAGAGAAATGTCTGGCTTTCGAGAGATATCAATCAATCAGCGCCGGTTCACTTTAAGAAAGGAATTTACAAGGCACAACGTGTTTACCGTAGAGGACGTGCTTGAGGCTCCTCCTCGGTGCTTGTCGTCAACATCTGTCCTGTTCTTATCGAAAGCAGTGTGTCATACTCACAACAGTACTGTGACACTACACAAACTCCGTACGTCTTTGCCACTTGGCTATCTAAATTCTCACTTTTGCGACAACATTCACAGCCAAAAATCTAATCACACTGAGTACTTCGATACTTGATCATGTTCCTAGTAAGCCTGCCATGTTGAAATGATCGTAGACTGACAGCACACGCTTGCGGTGTTCTTTCATGGCTACATGACGGAAGAAAACATCAGCATTCGCTCCCAGCGGGTGTGACAATCAGTTACTTTATTTTTAGAATGTCTTACAATTTCCACGATAGGTAGTTCCAACTCCCTCGTCTGAGCAGTGCCGAATTTAAATCTTCATGGATTATTACATATAGGATTAACGGATTTCCGAAATTTGTGGCGCATCCAACATAGCAGACGCCTCCCCACATACCTAACTTTCGAGAAGTTGTATTCTGTTCTAAATACCGGAAGGTTGGTCAATGTTCAGGTACCCATTAATACCAAACTTCAAATACAGGCACATTTTGTCTTTCTTACTCAAAGTTTTCGGCCAGGCATCCAGCCATCCTGACTTACATTTTTGTAGTTTCTGCGGTATCGTCAGGTAAAGTGCTGAATAATGCCTTAAAGTAGGGCACGACCTTTTCACCTAAAATCCTGCCAGGCGCAATATTATTGACCTGTCACTTCTCATTCGACGCTATACCCGTAACTACGCAGGGTAACTATTTCCGTAAAATTACTTAAGATGCGATGAACTGAAGACTATTTACTCTTTGAAGATAATCGGTAGAGAGATTAGTGAAAATGTAAAGGTTGTATTATGGTAAGTAGTATTTCATTAGCTAAATTTTATTAATAATTAAATAAATCTCGTCTCTTATTCAAGATATGTATCTTTTTACCTCCAGAGAGGGACCGACAGGTTTGATGTACTCTTTTCTTTTCCCTTATGTTCCTCTTTTTAAAATACATAAATATGTACAGGCTTCGTTTATTAACCCAAACATTTTAACTCTCGTACTGGATTTGATTACAACCTAAAGGTGACATACGAAAAACAGTTTTGTTAAAGGCTCTGGTCTTTAAAGATGGTCGTATCATGTATTATGGTTGAAAAATACTAAAGCTTTTGTTGGAATTATTTTTCAAAAGACACGGTTTTAGAACTCAGATTACAGTAAAGATGAAAGCCACTGCCCTGACAACCTTGGATCTCAAAAATTGATATAATTTATTCTGATAAACATAATGAATAATTACAGGAGAACTTTTACGTATCTCGTAATTGCACAATGCAACTAATAGCACATGTGACCACACGTATTAGTTATTTTGTGAAATCCTCCTACATGTTTCGGCCCTATAGACCATCATCAGGGACGTCATTTACAAAGGAATACATTTATAATAAATTCTGTCCAAGGTGTGCATAATGATAAGAAAGAGATGACGCGATAATTGATAAACAATTTTTAATACACGTCTTAAAGTATGGACAATTATGGGGTCATTTCACATTTGAGACAAATGTTCCTTATTCCACACAGAATTAATAAAATTATGAACCTCAGATCTTAAAGTTCTACTTTCTGCTGGAAACTCTTCCAATGGAATTTTGTGGGATCCTGGTGATCTATATGTTTTAAATTTAAATTACGCGTCACAAAATCAAACGGATTAGGCTCAAGTACCGGTGGCTCATCTATATGTATTGTAGTCTGCCTGATATTATTGAATCCATAAAACTTCACTGACGAAAAGTAGCCAATCTGTCATCCGTTCAAAATATTGTTGAAATCTGGGAGAACATGATATTTCTCATCACTTATTAAACAATTTCTAGGCAGGTAAACCTTTTTAAATTTATTCATGGCTTTATTAGAAATCTCTAATATCTCCTTCTTACTCTTAGCTTCTCAATCATAAATGTTACCTTTCAAATTTTACCTGTACTTTTCGGAAAAAATCTGCTGGTATCACGGTTTAAATTGTCTAGTTTGCTTCGTTAATACTTTCGGATTTTGCAGCTACTGTAGTTTAGCTTGCATTCTTTTATGTAAAACTGTGGATATTCTTTACACATATATTTTATATACTGCTTTCTTTCGTAATTACCTATGATTTTTTTTAGGTTTTACTTCCACTATTTTCTGAAACCCTGTTGATTTCCACGCCATTATAGAAGTTCCGTCAGAGTGAAAACTGCTTGAGAGTTTAATCTGATATTTTTCTCCAGTTTCTATAGCGTTTAACCCCTTGGGATCGAATATCTCCCTATGAAACTTCTGCATTTCTCTCTCACTCTCTCACAAATTTTCCCTAACTTTGGATCCGTCAGATTGTGATCAGTATTAGTCTGACCCTTTGAATGATCAGACATGAGATTTGCTTTAATACAGTGAGTTTTATACACATAGTTTCATCGTTATGTGTAAAATCCACGCAGTGCAATTAAAAGAAAAGGAAACGACACAAGAACCTAAAAAGTGAAGCATAATTGATGGAATGTGATGTAAAACGGAGACAATAAATATTAATAAATGGAGTAACAGGCACTGAAATTACAGCAATTTAAGATGATTTTAAACACCAAATCGAATAAGAAAAATAGATCTAGAGATTGAAAAGAAGTGGGACGGAGCAAAGTTGAAAAAGACGTAATGGGTGGAGTTTGAAAAGGAGATTCGAGAACAGAGCAAGGAGAACAAATCTGAACAACACGCCATAAAGGAGAGGAGACAGACAATATTAACAAGACACGAGAGAAAAAGTGAGACTAATCATGAATTGGCAATATGAAGAGAAGAATGCAATGACAGGTCGGGCCCCACCGTCACGAATTGATTCTTACCCCCACGAGGTGCTTCCAATGCATCGCTGTCCACACCCTGCACGACCATGCATGTCTGTCTGATTTATTCTTGTCTGTTGCTGTGGTTGATAAGGTAGGACTTCAACATATCGAGGATACCTAAGCGGTTCTAGTTTATTAACGATGATATTCCATGTACTAAAGTTATTTAGGCTATAAAATAGGTGTGAGGATGAGGAGTAAAGTGTTCTGGCACGTTAAGCCATGCTGAGTAGTAAGATTAACGATATTTATTTAGGTGTAATCCCGCACCCGGAAGGTGGCAATTTTCTACAAGTCGACCAGAAGTAACATACCCTAACAAGTGGATCTTCATCAGCTCTTCTGTGCCGCCCTCAGGTCTTGCAGATGTGGATGATGATAGTTGTGGATCTGTGGGTGGCATGAAGCGAATTCTGCTATACTGAAAGAAAGAAATTCCGCTCCATATTAGAGGAATCCAGGGAGTGAATATCAAAAGCAGTACCGGCTTTTATGAACAAGTTCCTAGTGACTTTATGACTGATGATCAGCGTCTGTTGAATTCCTAAATTCTTTAATATGTAAGAGCGAATTTGGGGCAACAAAACCGCAATTTAGTTACTGCAACGTATAATCGGGTTCTAATGCATGATATTATTCACCACTAACCGTGGAATAAGGCGTCTAAAATCTTGAATCTCTCGCAAGCCTGTATCGTTCGGAATATTGCAATCAAATGGATTGATTTTGCGTATATTAGTCTGTTTCTGTTGTTTCTTGCGGAGACACAAATGTTTTAATTGCCTCCTTTCCAACAACAACCATCCAAATTGCGAAAAACTTAAAGCAAATTTGGTGCAATAGGCTAAAGTAATACTCTACAGCGAGACATATGTGAAAGCCCATATAAAATGAATCGGGTTAGAGTAGGACTTTCCTTTTGTTGAACTGTGACGGGATCTCCCACTGCGTGAAACATTCCCCCGCCCATCGCACTGTGACCATCTACCCGTCCGCCATATTTCAGTGGTATGTGGTATGACTGCAACACACACATCACCTACAGTTACCTCATTTTTTTACACAGGTGTTAAACTTTCTAAGAACTGGAGCCACTGTGACCAATACTACGATTACGAAAGAAGTCTCAGCATCGGTGGCAAAATACTACCTTGAAGCTGGACTAAGCACTTTCCTATAAAAGCCTGGTACATAACTACCAAGCTGAAACTTCCATATTCCTGAAGAATAAAATCTTCCAAAAAACTTCTTGGAACATGATACCGAGATACTCATATCCACTTCTCATTCTCACGTACTTTTTGCCCAATTTCAGTTCGTTTTTATCTTCTCTTCCATTTTCCTTTTTCCTATATGGCAGCTTTTCGACATATTGCACCAGTAGTATACTATATGCATTTGTTTCTTTTTAATCTCAGCTAACTGCACTAATTTATGAACACTGACTACAGAAACTGGCTTGGACGTGTAACCCTTTAAGATTTAATACCTTAATACTCGTACTGATGTGTTTATCACTAAACAAAACCCTGCACTTTGTCGACAGAAAATCTTTACGTGTTACGTTGCTTTTTCTAATGAAACCACACTGTCTTTTCTGCCATGTATAAACTGAATCTTTTTATATAAGTCAGTTTCGATCTAGTCTTGGAAGCGTTGGATGTGGACAGGGCTATCATCTCGCTATGCAGCCTCGTTGATTTTTTCACAATAACAATATTGCGTGACGTGTTTAAACATGAATCTCCTGTTAATATGAGGTATTATCTATCCTGTAATGTCCACATATTATTGACACTCCGTCAACCGTACTGATAAAATAGTTTTAAGCCTGAAATCTCCGGAATCATGCAACAAGATATTGGCCCTCTACAGTCTTGGCGATGAAGGCACCATTACCTTCAGTAACACATGGACTCAAGTACACAGTGACGCGACCTCGTATAATATCCCAGAATAACGGATTCTTCAACTACACAGTAGTGGTAACTTCAACACTCGCAGCTGCATAAATTTTCAGTTCGTGTTGTATATAATCTTTTTGATCAAAGTAAACTCGCAGGGTGTCCACAACATGTCTTAGGAGGACCCCACTTTGAAACTTCTTGAAACTGCCTGTGGATGTTGGTACACTATCCAATTGTTTATTGAAGCAGATCAAAAGATTTTCATGACCTAGAGCCGTTTTAAACCCATTATGGACAACAAGTGAAGATTAGGTCTCGTTCCAGTTTACTGCATGGCTTTGCACATTAACGTGCTTGCATGTGAACTCACCTTGGCAGTGTGTTTTGATTTACCTCTCATGTGGTCTGTTATGAGTGGTATCATGCAGCTCAGACATGTCCGATGGGGAAAAAAGAAGTCTAATGGAGCAAAAAGGAATTTTCTTTATTTCAGTGAGAATGTAATTTCCTTCAGTTCCTGCAGATTTCTTCAAATTTTTTAAAAACATATCCAACCACAGAGTTTTCGGAAACGGTTTGTTAATCTTCTGTATGTCTATCTGTTTCGCTGTAAGTTTGAATATCTTTGTACAGACTTAAGCTTATACAGGTTCTTCCAAACGGAGAGTAAGGCTTGTTCATTCAGTAGTCTACGTGACTCTCGTTATAGAGAAAGTTGCTTTCCTGATAATTTCTGCGTATATGGAAGATGCTTAAAGTGAGATTCGTATACCTGCAGTGATAAGGGTTCAGTTCACAAAAGTTCAAAATTTGGGATTTTAAATAATAAGCCACATTACAATACACTTATTGCTCCAGCATACTAAAACACAAGAACTGTGAGCAGTCACGAAGAAAACGAAACAAATAAACATAAAGTAAGGACATTAATCTAATACGTAGATTCAAAACAAATGGGTCTTAATTACGGAGAGGCTTTGGTCTTGCTTACAATCTGCTTAAAGAATTATTGGCCAGCAGCATCGTCACTCTTTATATAGTTCAGAATCAAATCGAACAGGTGCAGATGGAAGGCTGAATAAAACCTCGAGAATGCAAAACGCGGATAAACAGGGCATTGGAAACTACAGTCATCTGAGAGCAGTTGAGTAGACGGTCGGAGAAATCGGGGTTTGATTTGCGAAAGGGGCGGAGGTATCGCTCCTCTCGTTTTTGTTCCTTCCGATTTCTGGGACCATACAGCCTGTTGTACTTTCAGCAATTTCGCCGAAGGTAAAGTGGTTGGAGTGTGCATCTTTTCACTCAATTCCAAGTAGTGCCAAAGGTCAAGAAATTTTGGAACTATATCACGATTCCCCTGCAGAATTTCTGGTGTCTTCTTTAATTCAATAACTCATGACTCAAGCAAGTACAGTTCACCCTATAACCTGCCTTGATGGGGTGGGTAGTTAACGCCACGCCCCGTCCGCTTTACCGCAGTGCCCATTGTATAGCAGGCTGGGTGTGCCCCAGGGCCGGTCCGGACGGAAACAGAAAATTTAGCACCCACCGGGGTTCGATCCCCGTACTATCCATTCCGTAGCAAGTTGCCACACCGGCTATGATATCTGGCCACACTAATTGAAGACAAAAATTTCATTTCCCAAATTGCAGAAAGTACAGGACGTTGGCTTGACGAAAACCAATCGGTTAATAAAAAATATTGGAATAATTTACATAGCTTCTAACAGCCATATAATTGCATACAAACATTATTGAAAAAATTACGGTTTTCCTGTAACAAGCATGCCATTGTAGTTTAGAGCAGGCGTGTAAGTAAATCTCCGTGAAATCTCACATCGACCTTCTATGGAACACTTTGTCAACATGGTTAGTGAATGGTATCAACGGTCTGAGAAAAAGAAACTCTCTCACTCTGCCTCTGTCAGGTTTCGGACTGGATACTACAGCCCACAGCCATTTATTTTAAAGACCCTTCAGGGATGTATAATCTTGTACACAGAGGTGGGGCTAGAATAGTTATTCGTCTTGTGTACTCAAGAGTGGTAATACGGGGCATTCACTCGTGTGTTCGAAAGTAAGTTTGGTTTTGATTACCTCCAGAAATTTTTAAACACTTTTCTGTGTGTCGTGTTCTTCTGCGCCATCTTTCAACACGCATTATTCTCTCCACAGAACGAAGCTCCCTATCTGCGGTATGTTTGGTATTTATATAGATTTCTTTCGTAATACGGGATGAGAATTTAAATTGACTGGTATTTAAGTCGACAAAAGGAAAAGAATAAATTTAACTCTCGCAGTTAATTACAAAGTGGAGCTCAATTTAAGAGTTGGTAGAATTAAGTAGCTCTCCAAATCTATCTGCATCTTTTCATTTTTTTGCTGTATCTGCCATAAGCATAGCAAGGATTTTAAAGCCTGAAATTTATATGTACTTGTTTCACAACCAAGACACATTGAACTACATTCATTGTTTTAAATACCAGTAACATAAATTACGGCAGCAAAGTCAACTCTTTCATAGAAATGTCGCAGAATATTGGGTAACAGTCATGCATTTGATTAAGAATGTCTCAAATTTTATTTTCTCCCGAAGGCTGTACATATCGACATTTTTCTCAGCATCATCAAGAAAATTCTGGTTTAGTATCTTAAAAGGAAAACACCCCGTTTTAGTCCTTACCGACTCAAAATCTTCGTCTTGTAATGTTCTGCACCCCACGAATTTAATAACGTGTATTAAAATAAGAGTCGTCACATATCATCAGATTTCCCACTTTACATCTTTTCCAGGCTCTTCTCATATCCCTGCTCTTAGTCCATATACAGGGTATACGCAAAAGAATGGTGCGGTTTCAAAAGTTAACAAGAAACTTAACCCTCAACTTAACACGGGCACAGCGTACACCGTCAGCAGCAACAACTGTCAAAGTTTCTCATGCGCTACCTGCGGTTCGCATCTCATGCTTACTGCGGGGCCGCGGGGCCAGTTTCCAAGATGGCGTCGCAGTAGGAAAAGGCTTTCTGTGTGTTCCGTTTTGAGGTGTCCAGTTCTATGATTAGAGTGCAGCGTGAGTTTCGTGCACTGTTTAGAAAATACGCACCATGACGCACAGCTTCAGTTGCAACACGGATACCACTCAAACCCAACCACACCGAATCTCCAACACACATCGAACCAAGAAAAATACGACCAATGTGGTAATTCAACCGAATAGTCGTAAGCTCCTGATGATGGATATATTAATGTCCGAAACATGTTGAGCACATAAGAAGTGAAATAAAATAGCAAGTGACAACAAGTTGGTCTTTTATTCTTCAACTATCACAATGATGCACGTTCCAATAAACATAATATTACAGTTTTATCTAACTTTTCGTCAGTGTAGTATAACTTCTCAGCACACTTATTCAGCCTTACTGCCTGTTTTGGCAAATTATTTTTCAATCATTAGACTATATAATACACAAACAGGTATAATGCTGTGAAATTATTATCGTTTAAAATAACATAAATATTTAAAATTATCAGTTAAACACATATGGTATTTGGTAGTTTTGATATTATTGTATGAAAAAGTATCATCGTGAAATTTTAGAGTACGTTGTAAGTATTTATTCGCTGTCACTTTTGACATACAAAATAAAAACAAATAGACTCAACAAAACATATTAGGACGGTGACACGTGAAAATGTCGCGTCTATAAAAAAACCTTTACAGAAAAGGAAATACTAACATGAATTCAGAATCTCCACAATTATCAGTTCACTTCCCCACTGAACAGTTAATCGAATGTGTGATAGAGGTGACAGTGAAAAAAATTCAACGGGTTTCAGGCGCTTTTGCAAAGTTGTCGGAAAGCTTTGTCACGACTGTCTGTCCGTCTGTTTTTCATCCACATGGAACAATTCGATTCCCCCTGCATGGACGTCTGTGATATCTTTTAATGGGTAATTCTATTAAAATTTTTTGAGAATATTCAATTTTGATTAATACAGAAAAAATATGAGAAACATTTGTGAACACTAATTACACATTTCATGTCGAATACGTTCTTAACGAAAAATGTGAATTTACGAGATACGAAACTGACAGCAAAGCCGGATCATCCTTGCATTATCGAGTGCAATTTGGCATAAAGATTATACGATCTGCATTACGGGGTAATTAAAGCAGAAATACATAAAACAATAATATTTCATAGTTACTGCTTCTAGTTGGATGAAAATTCGAGGTTCATTTGCATTTTTTACAAAGGAAAATTAAGACAAAACTATTGTCATAATAATTCGTAATTGTAATGCTGATTACTTGGTTATAAATAATTAAGAATTGGTGCCATATTAATGTAGACCAGAATTTGCTTGCTCGAACATTGTAATCAGTGGCGCAGAATTCGCGTGGTAACGTCGGGTTCATGTTCATTTGTGGTTTTAGTGTCATTTACATAACGCAAATTACAGAAAATAGAAAATGCAAATATTATAATAAATATTTATTGCTCACATCTCAGAATACGTAATTTGGTAGGTGTATATATTATAAATAAATAAATATATATATATGTAGCATAAATTTTTAATTTAAGAATAATTAAAATCCTTTTCAGACTGCAGTTTTGAGGTGATAGATAACGAATAAATTTGATATAAAAATAAATTTGGACAAATAATACGTTTTTAATAGGAATGTTAATATATTACCTAAGAGTAGTCATAACATTCTATATTATATATCAGAACTGCGAACAACACGAATATGTGTGACTGCCGTAGATGAAATTATACAACCATCTTGAAAAGTGTCCAGTATGCAAAAAACTAACCAAGGTGTGAAATACGTATATTTTACAAGTTGTTAAAGTTTAAGGACGATGTAATCATCCCCCAAACGTCCAGACTATTTGTGTAGGTGAAACGTTTGAATAGTTTTCATTAAAAGACAAAAAATTCAGACATTAAGCGTGCATTACAATTCCATATTGCGTATACTTCGCCGTATGAAGGCAAAATAATTATCCTCAACATGTAGCGAGAATGAATAATTATTCTAATGAATACACAACATAGATCTGTGTTAAACTGACAAAATATTGACATTAGGTACATAATAAACACGAAACAACAATTTGAACGAAGTCATCCCGTTGTGTATTGATTCTATATACTCACTTTATTATATATATTTCAGTCAACACAACTATATAATAAAAGCATAGGTTAAAGCGACATGTTTCGACTTAAAAAGTCATCGTCTTAGCTTAGCCTGATGATGACTTTTGAGTCGAAACATGTCGCTTTAACCTATGCTTTTATTATACAGTTGTGTTGACTGAAATTTATACAATAAGTGAATATATCGAAGCAACAGTGTTTAATTAATATACTGTAATACGAGCGGTTCAATATAGAAGCTAAGAATGAAATGCCGCAAAGCGCTTTTTAAACACCTGTAAACATACCCATAACTGAAGACACATAATTTTATTTTCATTTGTTGAGGATTTTAATTTAGCATCTTTCTGGAAGAAAATTCGATAGAGATGTAGGTCCTGAGTCTTGACTGTAATGTACGACTGCTGGTAATGTCGTCTTTCGAGGAAAGAGGTGCATTAATGTGCAAGATTTTTATGATAAAGAATATTTCTCTTTTTGCTCTTATTGCTATGTAGTGTCACAATGTTAAGACTGAATTCTTTCTCACAAATTATTATATTACCTTACGTCTCGCACCTCATGCATTCATCTTACCGAATCTTGAATTCCAGAAAAATAAACAGTGTGACTAAAATAAAACTAGATTTGAACTATCCAAAATCTTGGTAGTTAATTTCCTCCATAAATACGAAAATATTACAGAATCAGTGCTAAGGATTCTCTGTTCTGGATGAGAAATTTCCCCATACGTCCAGACAGTAGCCAAGACGACATCATTCAGTTGCCACAACCTCGTTTGCATAAACGGTTGTGCATCACATGATAACCCTAAACTGGACACTATAGGCCAACGAGTTACACTCAGCTACACAGTAATTTTTGTTACATAATACAATGTACGTATTTTCACTTGCCATTTATTCTCCATTTCCATTGTTGTCAGTCTGCCTGTGTACGCCTCGTGATTAGGAGATGAGTTCAAATCTGATTCCGGTCGTTGTCCACAAGTTTCTAAATTAAATATAATGGTCCAATAAACTCGTTACCACTGTTACCACACACCCTCTTACCGAAAACCATCATTAGTAGTTACTTTTCGCTGTTACGAGTGGATTATTATGATACAACAAAATGGGAATTGTTGGTACTATGTACGTCATGGACGATAATTGGGCATTGTTGATTTAAAAAAATGTTACGAATTATATGGGAGTTAGTGTTAATACGATGGCAGATTTCCAATCGGCTACTCATGCTTGCAGTTTCTACACGAAAACTGGGCTGGATGTGGTACTGATACAGTCCTTCAGTGTCTAACGTCCTCCAGGCTCTCGTGGGCGGAGTACTGAGACGGCAGATATTCGTCGTTTACTACTGGGTGCAAGTCGTTGTACTATGTCAGTAACAGTTTATTTCTCTTCTACATGTCGGTACATTGCGGTTCAGCATTATACTCGCAGTTTACACTCAAAAAGGAGCCTTCTTTCTCGGGATTCGTCATCATGCAGAATTCGGCAGGAAACCCCATACACAAAATGCACATCCTTCGTGAGAAAATGGCATGCTTGCACCTACCTGTTTCTGAACAGCTACCAGAGGAAGAACTACATGCAATATTTGATGTTTCAGGTATTAGCCTGCTGGCGCTTTCATGATTACATGAATACATCCACACTTGTTTGCATCCCCTACACTTCATATACTATTCAGAAACCTTCTTAATACGTGGCATCCAGTTGTATATGCAGTGAATTTCTCAAATTGGAGCAACAGTACAACACAATTTAATTTATGTTGGAAAAAAAAGAATTTGTTTTTCCAACAAATTATGTGTGTTGGACTCTAAACTTTGAAACAACACTCTAAACCTTCCAAATCGGACTCACGCTCATATGACTTTACTAAGAATTACCGATGGGACTAGGAACTACAATATTGACTTAAGTTCTGGGATATCTGTATGAAATGTTACTCGGACAAAGAGCGTCTAACATTATTGCTTTAATGCATAAATTTCTGCTGCAGATAAATACAAAATCACCGTCTGGTGAGATGTGAAGTCGTGACTGTGGTGGCTGTGGAGATTATTGTCCTCTGTACTGTAATGCCTTATTGAATTGTGGGGAATTACCAGTATTGTTTAGGACTCTGCTGTTTGGGCTTTATACCTTGAAGATGGAGACGGCAATTTTCTTCAAAATCTTCAAAATGTTGACACCTTTCCGTATAAATACACAATGTCAAATCCAAAAGGACAGTAAATCTTCATGCAATTTTTTGTTTCATTATGTCTCAGAAAATGATTGTTACGTAATGTGTTTTGTAATAATTAGTCATTGTCACAAAGCGTTCGAGGACAAGGGTTTTATTTCTAACCCGAAGTTTTCTTACGGAATGATGTCACTGGTATATGAATGTTAAAACGTGTCTATGCCATGTGTACTTGGCCCATTTTACTTCTTTTACAACGAAATTTTGAAATTCTTACTTTGATTGAGACACGTAAAGGTGTTTGTTAAATTTTGTGCAAGAAAGAGCTAAGTAGCAGATAATAACTACCTTCGACCGTATCTCGGTAACATTAACTCACGATTTCTGCATTACAGATCGATATTACATGCGGCCTTGGCTTGAGATTAGGTACGCGGAACTGGTCCCATATGAAACTTTGTTCTTCTTTGTTTTCTGCTTTGAGTTGACTCTTGTTGAATTTGTGGGTTTCAGTGCGTGAAACAGGCTTTCAGTAACTTAAAAATCTATGGGAAAATAAGATTTGGAAAATCTGAAGAATATATCGCTTTTTCTGTGTGTCACAATGGTTTGTCTCATGTAGTGTGTGTACCGGCTTTAGCTATCGTAGTATCAATTTCTAATTCCATGCTGCATTCAACCACGTGGCTTCATATTGCCTTCTGTAGTTTTGCGATAGCAGCACAGTTTTCTTTTGCCGACAATGCTTTGGAATGGTATTCGGTAGAAAAACAGTCAAATTTTAACTGAGTAGAGGTTCTTCGACCCCCTCAGCCTTCTTGCCATTGGGTAAGCGCGATGCTTCCGTCAGTGCTTTTAGTGTCTGGAACGGAAAGTTGTCGCATACTTTTATCCAGTTTAAAGTTACTTAAATGGAAAATTTCTCTCTTAGAGGTTGGTTAAAGTGTTAACTATTATTACATTTTGTTACTTCTTTATTTTATTTACCAAATACCAAAGGCCTTTTTTCAAAATGTGTGTCACAAGAATTGTTATGGCATACCTATTTCGACATTTATGTTAGCCTCATAATCAGTGTCAAATTTCCTAACCTACGAGTTACGTAAGGTTGTATGCTGGTTATTGTGGTGTGCGTAATATAAAGCTTATAGTTAGTTGGTTAGTTGGTTGATTAGTTGGTTAGTTAGTTAGTTAATCAGTCATTCAGTCACTCGGTCGGCCATTCAGTCAGAATGATATAACATTTTACAAATTTCATTTTGTAGCTGGACACTTCATACAATGAATGGTTATTAACTTTATTAAATACTAAGATTGATGGTTGGCTATTATAAAGTTAGTTAAGAATGCAGGTTTCTTTTTGGTTAATTATTTACACAATTAAAATCCATACGTTTGGTACCTTAATAGCAGTGAAGATATTTTTGCGGTCTTTTGGGTTATGGCACTGTGTGATTGCAGAATGGTAGATGAACCCGGAAATTACGGAGCAACATGTTGTTTCACTCCGACTGTAATGATGGAGGCAGAATATTCCTCCGAAACTTTAGGTTCCTGTGACCGTGCATCGTGAGCAAAGTGTGAAGAGAGAGAAAACCAAAAAGATGTAACAATCAGATGTTTATTATCAACTTCTGTCTCAACATGTTTCGGGCATCATTATGCCCATCTTCAGGAGAACAAAGACCGTGCGTTACTGTGTATGGTGTAATGCACTGAAACAAGCGGGAAAAAGTAGATATTAGCCGTACGTCTACTTTTCCCCGCTTGTTACAGCACAGAATACCATACGCAGTAACACACGGTCTTTGTTCTCCTGAAGATGGGCATAATGATGCCCGAAACATGTTGAGACAGAAGTTGATAATAAACATCTGATTGTTGCATCTTGTCGGTTTTCTCGC
>Ga0123352_10001707_pt1 | contig 29697 bp, 17 predicted proteins | sample TergutLab28metaG_FD_89700 | JGI IMG/M metagenome (GOLD analysis project Ga0123352, IMG submission 89700) | Labiotermes labralis P1 segment gut microbial communities from Petit-Saut dam, French Guiana - Lab288 P1 | ecosystem: Host-associated > Arthropoda: Insects > Digestive system > Gut ... | reverse complement strand
TTGTTGCTCTGTGATCAGTGAGCCTTTTAAGTGATACTCTTGGATGTACATGGTCTCCCAGCAGTTCATGTATCTACTCTTTGTACATATTTTTATCATTTGCATGGTTTCATCCAAGGGTCCGTATTCATGCCTGTTATTTAGTATACGTAAAGCATATGCTGACCCTTGGATGAAACCATGCAAATGATGAAAACATGTACAAAGGGTAGATACATGAACTGCTGGGAGACCATGTACATCCAAGAGTATCACTTAAAAGGCTCACTGATCACAGAGCAACAACCAATGGAACATAACATACTCTTTGACTGTATACACGACACAGCACGGACGTATGACAATCACGGACTAACAACATCACAACCAGCACAGGGCAGACAACGACCAGATCAACCCAGCACAACATAACCTACACTATCACTGTAAGTATGACGAACTAATGATAAGCAATTAGACTATACCGATTTGAATTAAAATATTGATTACAAAGGTCTATTACAATAACAGACATGCTGCCACAACACTGTTTACATCACTACGTAAATACGAAGAACCCAAAAACTTCATATATAGGCACTCCAACTCCCTGATAATGATGCATTGGGATCGAAACATGTAGGAGGTGATTATGACTTTTAATGTGTTTTAAAGTGTGATTTAACCAAGTGAAATGCATTGTGTGCAACTAGTTGGTTTGCTATAGTTTTAAAATTGACAATATTGCACGGTGATAAAAATGAAAGTAAAAACTTGGAGTTTTGTTATATTAAATAAAAAAAATACATATAATCCTATCTCAAGTGTATTGTGTATGACAAGTTGTTAAAACCCCGACAATTATTTCGAATAACCCTGTATTTATTTTTATTCCTTTTATTGTTATACCTATGGAAACCCAAGTTACACACGCATCTCCACTTTTTCAAATTATCTATTAGTGTAATTAGATAATTTTACCATTTCAAGGCCAAATTTTCCGGGAGCTATATAAGAAAATTCAGACATTTAAAGTTATGCAACTTCGGACATGAAGCAGTTTAAAAGTGAAAGAAAACTGGAGTAGTAACATATTTCAAACGTGGGCCGAAGTTTTCTCTGCGGGATTGAAAACACAAAGAGACGAAAGTAGCGGAAGACTACTGCTGAGCGATAACACAGACGGCGGGACAGTCCTGATGCAGCCGATCAGGTTCCATTGTATTGGAAACTGCATTTCACTTGGACTTCCTCCTGTATACATATACGTTTGACCATCTGTGTACAAATGCCGCCTAGCACAATACCGCCATTCGTGAAATGCACTGAGAAAATATCAGCCTTGAAACAGGTACTCTGTCACAAACACCGACAAATCAGACATATATTAACCCTTTGGAGACTGTTGTTAATATACGTTACACTTACATTCCCTGCCTCACAGAGAATATCGTTTCCATTGTAATTTCCTCTGCAGAAATAATCTGTATTACATCGTGGAAATAATAGTAAACGAATCAATGAACAGTGTTCTAGCAACATGCTGTGCCGCTTAATGTAATAGTGGTTATTCCGTACTATTAACATTGTGCTGTAAACGGTTAAGCACATAAGTAGAATCCTTAAATATTTTATATTTACTCTATGTGAAATATAAAATTCTGAAAACCGAACTTTTATAAAATTTTCATAAAATAAACCACTGATTATGCTATGAACCTTATTGTTGTACCGTGCATTTCATTGGATCATTTCAATTATTAACCAACAATTGCACTTTCATAAATTCCATATAAAACAATTAAAATCACTCCGACATGTTTCGATCTTTTTAGATCATCATCATGGAGCTATGTTTCTCCTTGCTAAAGTTATAACATTCACAATTTAATTCGTTCCTGTAAACATGGTGTTGTGGCAGCATGTCATGTTGTGTGGGAATACGCTGTTGAGAGTGCAGCGGCGTCGTATAACTTTAGCAAGGAGAAACATAGCTCCCTGATGATGATCTAAAAAAGATCGAAACATGTCGGAGTGATTTTAATTGTTTTAAGTTTTTTTGGTGGAATTTATGTACGTGCAATTGTTGGTTAATAATTGCACTTATTATGCTATTCCAAAGCACTTTATTGTAGCCCCTACCTTAGTTTCTTGTTCCTCTCACATTCAATACATTAACGTCTAGGTCTCTCAAGTTGCCTTTTCCATTCAGGCTTCTCAAAACAACGGTTGTACTCGTATGTATTTCTTATATCCACCTGACACTCTGTGTGTTTGACCTTGTTCTTCCTAATTTAATTAGCCTGACAGAATTCGGAAGTAAGTAATAACATTTTGAATATAATTATGACATAATTTTCCACATAATTTATTCCTCTTCCCTTTTTTCATGTGCACAAGAGCCCCTAATGGCCCAAGGCCTCCTCATTATCGAGGCTTCATGATTACACTCAGACACCCCATCCTTGATAGACTCCTCTGGACGAATGATAAGCCCGACTCAGAGAACTCTACCTGACAACACGCAACACTCACAACAGAGAGACATTCACGCCCCCTGCAGGATTCGAACCCACAATCCCAACAAGCGCGCGGCCGCAGACCCACGCCTTAGACAGCACGGCCACTGGAATCTGCATTTCTCTTTCCTTATGCCCAAATATTCTCCTCACCTCTTTGTTCTCGGACGCCCTCAATCTGTGTTCTCCCTTCAGAATCTGTTCTGTTGACAAATTTGTTTTCCCATTTGAGGTTCAACAAATAAAGTGCTACTACATTCAGGTTTTGTTGATGTCAACAATAGCTGGCTGGCATGCTGAGTTGAACGATTCCCCGCCCCATCCTTACGAATGCTTTCCCGCAGTATCTCTACAGCAGAGGGGTTCACTTAGCTCGACCACACCTTCCACGCGCTGGTTCAGCCTTTAACCAGTTATCACTTCCAGTGTCAGGACCATTTTTCATCGCCAGATACGTATCTAAATATCCTGCCTCCATTCCCTGTCAGCAGTCACGCAAGTAAGTAATATATCGTAATACGTGGAATGGCATTTCGCGGAATCCGCGAATATAAGCCCCCACGTATTTTGTGAGTTGGTGTGCAAAGAGCACGGCGGGCATTAAAAGCACTGTTCTGTATCACAGGTATTAACATATAATACGATATTGTGGCATTTCCACAGATAAAATGTAACAAGTGACATTTTGATCGTTGACATTTGAAATTATTGGTATGTTGCTTGCCATTTTCTACACTCGTTTGACTAGAAACCGCAACCCTCAAATACCACAAGGAAGTAACTTACAATGACAATCCCTTCGGACAGAAATATCGTTACGAAACTACGTCACTGCTGTTGTATTTAACAGTTTAACAGTCTGACTGTGGTAGCGATACTTCTAATTTCAACAGTGCTAACACCCCCACTTTCAATTCTCCCAATTCGTTTCCCTGAGATCCATTTTCACGTTGTGCTATATCGTCAGACACAAATATTTGAGGCGACTTCCAGAGCAAATCGTTTTGTGCATTCGTCCTTTTCCCCAGCCTAGACACATGCATGGTCCACAATTACTCCTGGATTGTACTCCTTCACCAATAACAGATAACATATTGTTAAAATGCTGCCTTTTCTCGTATTATATTCGAAATCGTTGAAATTTTTCATCGCTCTGTGGTCTGGACATACAGGTTTATCGTTTTTTCGGACAAATGTTGTTAGTCACTGCCTGTCGTCACGCTTGTCGTATTGACTTAACCCACTTAATATACCACCTACGCGTGGCAGAGTAGCTGCTGGAAGTGACAAGAAATAGTTGTCAGTTAAAATATGGACCCTGTATTACCGGTCACATTGCTTTCGAATTAATTTTCCAGACAATATCTAATTTGCATATTTCAACAGCAGCCCATCAACAAGAGAAAACTACAGAAAACCAAAATAAAGCACTGTAAAATGACGTGTCAATGTGAGCTCGATTTTGGACTTGGAATAGTGGAGAGCGCTGTCTAGTCTAACTCGGTATTGTACTGATAAGGCTTAACAACCTTATAGTTTTCTGAATCAAAAGTCCGTACCGATGCATAAAGCAAAACCTGCTACTCTCGCGTGCTGTAATTCACATGTCGCATCCCTGCTAATAATAAGCCATATGGTTAGTGGTCTAGGTCAGTATACCAAGTTCATTCCATCGAGGATATGATGAAGCAATTTGCGGTAGCGGTTACGTGATATTCTTAACCTTGATTCTATAGAAAGCCAGACAGTCACACAGACAAAAGGTAGAGAGAAGTTTATGGGTTATTCGCATGTCGACCGGCCTTTAGTGTATGGGTTTTCACCTTCCCATTTGCGCGCTCCCAGTTGCTGGACAATGTGTGATACTTCTTGTATGATGAAGACGTTACAGAGCGGATGAGTAGAGGGTTAAAATAGTGCGTCACATCTGAGACATTTCACACAGAAACCTTTACAACACGAATAAAATTTGTATAGTAATTAGGCCGTTTTACATTACATTGCGCGGTGTTAGCGTATCCTCGGTCAAGCACCCGCATTAGGCCTACTGTGAAATATTTACATTTACCCCCGTCTTTGCACAATTTCGTACACAAAATTGTATGTTCTGTGAATACGTATTAATTGAGTCCGTCCATACGCAAGTTTCGAACATTTCACTGACCTGGCTTCTTCACTAATCAAGAAACGTGTAATTTACTGTCATTTTTCAGTAGTTAAAGGTCTTTTAACAGTCTTCTTTGGCTCATCTATTGGGTTCATTAATGGTTACGAAATTTCATGTATTTACAGTGGTGTCCTTGAAAATTCAAGTCTTCTGTGACGTTGAGCCGTGTCGTTTCACGATTATGCGCATTTAGAAGGACCGTGAAGGCTACATATTGATGGTGAAGGAGTCAAAAGCACTGCTGCTGAAAACAGTTAAAGAAGAGTCTTATTGGACGGTTCGACCGTGGAGATTGAAGCAATATTTCCACCTAAAATTCAGTAAGTGTTTTGCTATCAATATTACGTAACATCTCAGAAGACTGGGAGTTTTTCATCACCGCTGTGGGAAACCTTACATCTTACAAGTTTATTCTTTATACAATATGCAAATTACGCACATCTTGTTTAAACCCGAAATAACCACTTGCTAAATTGTTAACTGGAACAGGCTTTTCAGTTATCTATATATATGGTAGTGTCATCTCTCTAAGTGCCCTGTGTAAGGGATAACGCGGTAATCCACTGATTGCTAGGGATTAAGAAAAGCGTTTCGAAGTAGCTATCATCCAAGTGGAGCAGTTTACAATAACACTAATACAAATTAGCCAGTATAATATTAATCACGCTGTGCTTGGTAGCGATCACGTCCGTTGCTCTGTTTTGCTACTGTTCCAAACAACATGTACCGTAATGGAGTACTCTCGTCCTGATATTTCGACCTCACTCTGCAAGTTACACGATTTCGCGCTGAGGATAAACACACCAGTAAATTGGAACGACAGATTGTCTGTTTGAAAATTTCATACACCCTCATATTCTCGCTTTGTTTATTTAATGTAACAACACAGCATGTTGCAAATTATTAGACCGTGTTATTTTAATTGGAGGGTTTATATTTACTTGCATAATTTCGTGACCTGATATCGCCCCTGGATCGGAACGCGTTATATATTTATGGATGTCTCCGTTATATGAAAACGGGTTTGAAGCGTCTCGGGTGAGAGGACTGTTTGCTATTAATATGCAGAATATCAGTAGAAGGTAAAGCAGTCCCGTTACAGGCCTGGAATGGCCCAGAGGGCTCCAGGAATTTAAGGTTCCCAGATTACATGACAACGGCACAGGATGGTGGTAAGGTTGTAGCCCTACGCACCGGCCGCCCTTACCCCCAGGAAATGCTCCTGGTACTCATTTCTGTTAGAGGCAGAGTAGAGCAAAATATCAGTGTAATTAAGTCGGGGGAAGGCGGAGTTAGTACACAAACTTGAAAATAGACCTGGACATCTTTCACGTTTCGCTCCCATGTAACAGACATAAATGTCGTCTTTTTTTTTGTAGTGTAATTGGCACAGGGTCATTAAATAATATGAGAATCGGAAGTAAAGTTCTATCTGATCTGCATGTTATTCAAAGAGAGAAAAATTTTCGGTATTTCTGTACATCAAGAAATATTAGATGGCCCACGATTTAGTTGAACAGTACGCATTACACAAACTCGCAGTCACAGCACTCTTTGCTGCAATCGTTTATGTACTCAAATATCCACACATTTCGAATGGGGAAATTATCAGGTATCAGTGATGAAAAATACTCTGAGAAAATTATTTATATACAAATAAAAACGCATATTAAGAAAAACGCCTTATTCTGTGACAAAGAACATTTATATTTTTTAACCCCGTAAAATTTTCCGACTTGTTTGGCCTAAATATCTGCAGTTTATCTTAGAGATGTAGATATATCAGAATTAAAAATTAAGAGTTGAGTACAGAACGTCTTGTGAAAGTCTATTGCTTTTAAGTTGTGTTATGTTTATTTTTACTTTTCTTATTTTAGACGTAGGCACTGCCGCATTTTCCTTCTTGATGTGCGGTAGATTCTCGGTTGTGTATTTGATGTACGATGTTGTTCTTTGGCGGAGAATTGATTGAAATAACGAAAAAGAATTAACAACAACCTCGTTCCATGTATGCCAGTACCTTATAAATGACCCTGACTCTGTAACTTATTGTTTGTGAATCGTACAGCCTATGTAGAAGACCCTATTTTTAAATGCCAGCTTTGAGAATAGAAACTATTTTTTAGATTTGTTGTGGTTTTTTCAAACTGCAACCTAAAACATTTGGGACATTATCTTAAAATGGGCCGTACTGTCAATCATTTAATCGTTTGATGTTAAATATGCTATGAGAAAAATGATAATTAAACCAAAAACCCAAGAAACACAACATTAGAAGATGTAAGATGAAGTAATGTATGTCCAAAAAACCGTTCATTTAAATCCGCTTCTTAAAGCCCACCATAATGGATTAAATTTTAAACAGGAAATTCGTAAAAAAAGCAGCATTTTATTATCATTGCTAAAGAAACTTACCTTATAATTTGGAAATTCGTCACAAGAAAAGAGCTGAAAATCACGCTTGAAGATTTCGTAAAGATTTTGAACGCGGCGCTAAATTAAAAAACAACAAAGAGCAACATTATACAAATCTTTCCAGACATGAACGAAAGTATTACCCATTTCCAATTAAGGGCATGGCGGCCCATTTTCGCCAAGAGAAATTTATTTACTGCTCGTTCTGTTATGACGTTTCTTTTCTATTTGTATTTGCGCGAGTTAGTTTCTCCCCTCCCACTCCGGTTCCTTTCTGTCTCTCAGTTTTAACTTATTTAAACAGATTGTTTGCTCAGAACAACTCAGCTTCGTTTAATAAAAGATTTCATTTAGACGGAATTGTGAAAGGACTTGTGTTTGAACAGTAAAGGCCTCATATCCTGTTTGAACTGTACAGTGCCACATCCCGCGAAAGTTCTTTCTAATAACCTGCACTGTGTTTCAGACAGATTAGCTTTTTATGTCCTTCCGTAACGCTGCATTCTATCTTGTAACAGAAGTAGTACTCTTAAAGCGTATGTAACTGAGGGAAGTCTCACAAATGCTGACACGTGTAGCTTAACCCGCAGTTCATCTGACTGCACTGAAATCACGGCTAAAATGGATTTAACGTGTGTTCTAGACAGTGGATCTTTGTAATTAAAATTATTGCATACCTCTTTATTTCCTTAGGTATGTCTGGAATTAATAATAGAGTTTTCCTGCTTTGCAATATTGGAAAAACACAAACTTGTTGCGATTCAAAATGTTGTATTTTGTTTTCAGAGGACCAAGATTTGTTATCCTGTCCTGAATTGGCTTGTACAATTTGAGGTTTTTATTTACCAGATTTCTGATAATAAATTGCTTATTTATGCTATTTCAACTAATTATACGAAATTAGGGCACTTTCACAAGTTTATTCACCGAAAATATTCACAAATTTTGATAAAAACACGGTATTGATAATGTAGCTGATATGCTTGCTTGCTTACTTACTTACTTACTTATTTACTTACTCACTTACTCCATGGAGCAGAGTCATTCTTGAGTAGCTAACCGGTTCTCAACTAGTCAAGAAATTATCCGCATTTTATGGAACCCGAAGGTTCATTACCGCTTTTAAACGTGCCCGCCACCTGTCCGTCTCCGGAGCCAGATCAATCCAGTCCGTACCCCTCATGCCACTTCTTGAATATCCATATTTTCTTCCCATTTAAGACGATACACTATATGGTAATACAGATTTTCATGTTCTCTTGTGTTGGAACAATATACATCTTAATTTGCACGAAGAACGAATCAAAATACATGAATATTGTGAGAAGATCGTACTAAAGCTTACAGATTCCATAAAGACGAGTTTCTTTGGGGCTTTGTGTAATTATTTTGTGTGTAATTTTTTTTTTTAACGAAAAGAGGGTGAGCACGGAACTGCCTGTGAAGTGTCTGCTCTGATATTTGTCAGAATTATGCAGGTCAGAAATTATAATTTTGTTCAATGGGGGCAATTAATTACTGATTAACTTTTCTGTAACAGGTGTAAACCTCCAGCAAATAATATGAATATTAGTGGTTAGGCCTATATGTAAAACAGTGTAGGATTATTTTATCTCGTTCTGCTTTTTTCAATTCCTATGTCCTGCAAAAAGCCAAATCGATTACGCCCACCTCCTTCCAGTTTCGAAGCCGTGGTGGAATAGAATGTCTGGTTTATCTATGGCCTGGCTCAGGCTATTGAATGTGGTGCTCAGACTTTGTCTAAAATATCTTTGAAGGTGTTTATTGATTTATCGCTCATATTTCCTTCAAAAAGCCAGCAACCTTATCTAGATATTCAAAGTCGCCATTTACACAACATATTTACGGGCCGTCGGCAAAGAGAATAGGATCATCCAGCCATAAGTTGCATATGGCTCTGAAGCCACGAGCTTCCAGCAGTGGAGTGCATTTATGACTAAGGTATCGCAGACAAAAGGCAGGGCTAATATTGACGGCAAATGGATACTTCTGCGTTCAATATTAAGTGCCACTGCAGCTAATATAGCTAAGGTCGATAAAGTATTTCTTGGATATTCCTCGCGAAATAGAAGAGGACGCATTTTGTGGAGACCACGCCCTTCCGTTCTTTCGACTCTCCGTCTCACTCTGTCTGACACTCCTTTTCCTATTATCAGCGTTTGAATTGTCTGTATAATTTTCATGAAATTCGGCACAGAAAATATCACCCATTACGTAATGACGAGTATGAATGTCTGCACGCAATTTTGCGTAGTTCTTGATCGGACTGAGAAACATTCCGTGTAGGAGATCTGCATGTAACGCCACTGGCCAGTCTTCAGTTTTCAGGAGATCCGATGCTGTAGCCTAACAGCCATACTTTACATAATGACGAAATTAGATTGCTCTCTGCCTTTTATAATGTATTCCTCCGATTTTGACAAAATTCGGCGCAGGATATACCCACAAATGTTTATTCAGTGATTGTGATTTTTCTTAAATTAGGACCCGATAGCCACACTTTACTTAGGAGCGTCGATAGATTTCTGTTAATACGCTCCATATTTATTATGTTATTTGTTTAAATTTGTATGAATGCGTAAACGATGTACGTTCAACCCGTGCGATTCTCGTGGAAATCAAAGCAAGGAGGGCCATTCTTTTTACGGGCTGAATTAAAATCGTATGTACGCACGTGCAGGTGAAACCGTACGGTATTATTAAAGTTAAGAACGGCTTGGTAAATTGTGTATGTGTTTACTGGGTCACAGGTTGTGTCATATTTTTTGTTATTTTTTGGTATGCCGAGATCATGTCTGTTGGGACTGAGCCCTACCAAACACCCAGTAACCATTCCCGGAGAGATAGGTAAATGAACTGCTGTCATCAATAAAATGTTATTGGACAGAATCAATGTTTATGTTTACAAAACCAAAACTGATAACAGTCTAGTTAATTATCTATATTTTTACAGCATGTTTCGGTCTATTCCACTGGCCATCACCAGTTGGTAATAGAGAGCAGTAAATGAGGAAATTGACAGGTCAAAACATAAAAACTCCCATCGAGCACCTCCCCAGGTGGCGGATAGTGGAAGGCCCACCAAGATATGGTGGGTGCTGGGGAAATAAAATACCCAGGGTGTACCAAAACCAGCACCACTGCCTTGTGTACAAGAGGGACCTTCAAAAGCTAGGGGAAGAAACCCCGACAGAAAATCAGCCTGCTCAGAGGCTTAGATGGCAGCCCCATCACTGAGATCGGGTGCTGTAGGCTAATAACCTGCACACCTTAAATACTATTATTAAAGAAACTGAAATGAAGGGTTATCTACTTAATATAAATAAATATCTGGACAAAGCCTGAGTTTGTACGAAGTACATCAGGAGGCAGGCAGCATAAGGTTTCTGTACAACTTGCGGATTGAAGAAAGACGTTCATTAAACTTACATATACAACTTCAGCTCCTGCACTACAGAGAACACAGAACGTCTTTATTGGAAATATCGTCTGGTGAATACTGTTAGGAAAATAATTCATATTTATTGTGATTTTCTTCTCCCCCCTCCTGCCGTAACAGTCACTAGTGGGCCAGGGCTGAGTCTTCACGATCGCATTCTTAAAGACACGCCACACACTGTAGGAGTCCTCTGGACGAGTGATCAGACCACCGCTTAGACTTCTACCTGACAACACACGACACTCACAACAGACATACTTTCTTGCCCCCGGCAGGATTCGAACCCGCAATCCCAGCAAGGGCGCGGCCACTGGGATAGGCGTTTATTGTGATAAACATAACTAAAAATACAAATACACTTTTTGAGCGAAGTGCAGAATTTTTAGTGTTAAGGCATGTGGTATATATGGATACCAAAGTGTTTTGAAAGGTCTAAATGCGGTGCGATTCATTGAAATATGTAAATCCTAAGAGCAGCTGTTCTAATATTGTATTGTTCAGAAGCAAATTTATTACGTACAGGAGATTTGATTGTAAGATTCAAAAGAATTACGTTTTTCCGTAAGGCAGGACAGGATGTGCCATACTCCTTAGCACTGTTTTGGCTACTGAGGTGAAAGTATAATTCACCGAGTATGAAATGCCAGAATGACTATAGTGCATTGAGTATGGAGTGCCAGGGTGATATAGGGCACTGCGTATGATGCGCTTGGATAACTGCAGTGTTGTGACCCCACAATTTTAACGCCGACACTAGATGGAGCGAGTGGCTAACTTCACGCTCCGGCCGCTGTGCCTGCGAGATAAGAGCCCCAAGATCACACTGAATATGGGCCGGAATGACCATGAGAACCGGTTTGGACGTTTAGGAAAAGAGGGAAAACCCCCGCAACTAACGGTAATCGAACCAAACTGACAAATATTGTTTCTCTAAACAGCATTAGAAGCTGGGCTTTGTACAGGATAAGCACTGTGTTGGGTGTGTGGTGGAAACAGAATTTTTCAGTATCATGTACACGAACTTCGTACATGAAAGCCTAAAAAATATTCTTCTAAATATGGCATTATCTGGGACGGAATTTTCCGGTATGATCATTGTTTCTTTTGCTTCATATAGGAAGATGCATGGGTCCTGTACAGCGATGTACATTTATTGAAACACACCCTGACCGCTATTAGTGGATTCATCCATCAAAGCTTGTTTCAGGGCGGGGTCCAAGTCTGCGTGCCAACGGTTGTAAGGGCAATGAAGCGTAAGTCAAGATGGCTGTTATAAGTTTGTGAGCTGCTCATTGTTTGCTGTGTAACCGCCATGGAGGCTTGTCAGATACCTTATCTAACAGGCACTGATGGAGCACAAAAGGTGTTACTACGATTCCGTCTTTCCTTTGACGCGAGTCGTGCGTCACGAAACGTCACCAATATATGATTACCAATCCTGCTTCGTGTTTAGTACGCGTCGGATTCGAGATTCGTTCGGAAGAACAAATATCCTGCCTGTAATACTATTTACTTTTCTTCGCTTTGTTCAGGAAAATGCCTGTTATACAGGATGTTCCACATAAGTTGTGCAAACTCCAGTATGGTATTATATTAGTAGTTAGTTTTTAATTAAAACGCTGAATCAATATATTTCCGATTATCGATCATGACGTTTCAGACGCTACAAGCATTAAAATTTGCGTACATGGCTGTAACCGGAAACTTGAAAATGCACGGGTACAAGCAAATAGAAAGGCAGCAAGTAAGTCTTACCCTGCTCTCTGCACGACACAAAAAATTTGTCACATGATACTGCAGACGGAGGACATCAATTTTACATTATTTTACACAGTTAATGTTAGTTTGCATCGTTATGTTACAGCATGGAAGAAAGATCAGTATTTATTTGATAATGCAAAAGGACGTGGCCGGGGATAGTTCATTCGGTATAGTGACTGGCTACGGGCATGACGGTCCGGGATCGAATTCCAGCGGGGCTGATGATATTCCGCACCTGTACATACCCGCCCTGGAGTCCACAAGGGACACTGGTTCCTTTTCCTGGACGTAAAGCGGCCGTGACGTGGCGTTGACCACCCACACACCCACATTTAGCGCCGAGGGTAAAGAAAGAGTAGAGCTATACATTAACTCCCGTTCTAGGCCTTCATGGCCTGCTTTAGGTTGACGTTTAACTTACAATATGATAGAACGTCGATTTTCAGTTTTTAAACCGATTACTGTTTCAAGTTATTTCCACCGTTGTGTATGTAAAATTCTGCGCTTCTAAAAACATATTTTTTTGCTGTCCCAATAAAATGTTTATTGCGCTCTGTGCGGTCAGCAAACTCGTGTTTCCCTGAAATTGCGCTTCTCTTTCCGGCATTTTTTTGCCTTTAGATATGTCTTTTACCTGCTCACACAAGGAGTGTTGGGGAAGCTAAGCTTTAATTAACTTCTCTAGAAGTATTGTGCCAAATGCAATGTTATTTGACAGTAAATTTCGAAGCAAGACCACTGATTGTCTAGTGTGCGACAGCGTTGTCGTATGGCTGTTGAACGGGCGGCAGATTTCTGTTTCTTGCCACATAACCACTTGCCCTGGCTGGGATTTAATGTCGTTGTTATAACGCAAATCAGGCCTTCTGCTACAGCACTAAATCAGCATGTAAGACTTATGGATGGATGTACAAGACAGATTTGGTTTGGGAAAGTTTTGACACTTTGTGTTCTGCTGTGCTTCCTACTGCTTCTGGGACTTCGTGACCCGAAGAGGGTTGAATACGGTGTAAACCGAGGTGAATCAAGAGAGTCTTATGTGTCTGTAAGATGTTATGTCAGGGCTGTCCAAATTGAAACCACTGAGGGGCCGCAACGTACATGCTGGCCTCCATATATGTTTATGTATTATTATTATTATTATTATGTTAATGTATTCTTATTGTTGTATGTGTTCAGTTCCGGGTATTCTGTTTCATTGCGTTGTTCTGTGTATTGTTTGTGTGTAAGTGTATACTGTAATACTGCCACCGGGTGTCAACCAAATTGCAGCTAACAAAATATGTCAATCATATAAAACTACACTTTTCAACTACCTGCTCTGCAGTGAAGAGATCTGCGAGGTACGAACCCCAGAATAAGAACGGAACACTCGAATGTTAAAAATTTTAATTCAGCTAAACGTAAAACCTTCAAGCCAGCTGCATCTATACATAGCAATTTTAACAGTTTGCCCACACAGTCTACTGATGTTCTTCATACGATTCACACAATATATAGAGCGGTTATTGTCCTAAACGCAATTAACTGTTTGTTCTTTACAATGAATTCGGAAGCGCTACTCTCTTATCTAGGAACTGCGATTTGTATGAAATTACGCCACGCCAACATTAAAATAAGTAAATTGTAGTTGTTTCTGACCAAGCAGAGCAGAACTTGAATTTTTCTCAGTGTCAGAACTGTGGATATAGTTAATCTCTTTGAAACTTAGGTACAGCAATCAGTAGCGTTGTCTTGCAGTAAATAGCAAAGGAACTCTTTCCTTAGTGAAGAACCTTATCGAAATATTATGTGAGACGCGTGTCTGTGCTGAAGAAGACGTCCGGCCTTGACCGTATATCGTCAAAATAAATATAAACCACTTACCGTTTCCGCTCTCATTTGCCAAACCACACTGAATTACATCGAAGTAACTGTGGAACAATAAATTTGTAATTTAATACTGGATTTTAACGTGATAAGCAAAATCCAGTAAAATAAACACACCAATATTTTTTGTGATATTGAAGGCACTTGCAAACGAAACTTTCAATTTGTTAGGTGAGGACGGCAGCGATAATTAAAATGTATTCATTGTCAGACTTCAGACGAATTTTCAAGGTCTGGAAGGCTGGAATATTGCGGTGTGCGACATTGATGAAAATTACCTGCAAGGGGAAAATACATAGATATTTTTAAAATAATTTTTAGGAGCTTTTCGCAAAATTGCAAAGAGCGATGGTTAACTTCGTCATGTCTGTCTTTATGTCCGCCCGCATGAAACAACTCGGTTCCCGCTGAAAAGATTTTGTATTTGGATATTTCTTGAAAATCCGTCGATAAAATTCAAGTTTCATTCAAATCTGACATGGATAACAGGTAATGTACATGCCGGTCATTACAACAGGGTTTGATCATATCTCGCTGAACTCTTCTTAGAATGAGAAATGTTTCAGACAGATTTTTAGAGAAAATAAAAAATACGTGTTTTATATTTAATAACTGTTTTAAGTCGTACAGTTTATGAGATAGTGTGGAAAAGTTTTGTACAGCCGGACAGGTGACTGATGACGATGTAATATGGCACACGCGCGTTGCATTCTAGATACCAAAGGCTGCAAACACACTCCTAGAATATGTAATACTGATTGATTTTTTCCCCTGTAAAATTTGTTGCAGGAACGCGCCTTAATGTTACGTTACAGTACATTGTCTTGCAATAATTTATTCCAGTACTCCGTATTGAAGGTCGACGATGCTTAAAAATAATCTGTGAATTTTTGTTGGATGATATGGCATCATCCAAGCTCAGCACAAATTCTACGTATTGTGTGAGTTTTCGTATAAACTCCAAGAATTGCACGACGTTGTTGTTGTCGTGAAGGTTTTTTTTTTGACAAGGTTATCGACTGTCGAAGTAGAAGGAAAACATGATCACGAAATGTGAGGAACGGAAGAATGCCTCCATGAGCTACACACAACCAATATCAGAGTGGCTTATGGCCCACGGGCCACGAGTTGAAGTTGTGGATCCCACAAGAACGGCATACTTCCTTCGCCCTTCATAACACAAAGAGCACTATCAGCAGAAAAAGCGCATTAAAGATTACACACACAATTACAGATAGAATCTCGGAAAATTTAATGTAATGTGGAGTTTGTACTCATGGAAATTATTATATTCTAGACAGTTATCCTCACGAGTGACTAAATCTTCTGATGACATATGTGTACATTCTCAATGAATTAGAATTATTTCTTATTAATAAGGAACACAAGCTGATGTGCTCCGTTCGTTTCAAATTCTTCCTCAATTGCGGGCGGTCGTAAGCGACTATTGTGAAACGCGATTCAGAGGCACCAGCGGTAAAATTCAGTACCTCAGACATTATAAATAGGAAAGGTGTTAGGAAGATGTTTTCCTATTCTGATATTCCTCCAGATGTAATTCCAAATAAAAAAAACCAAGGATGTTTATTTTTTGAGTTGTATTAATTTTTCCTTTATTACCAGTATTGAACTGTATTTTGTCCGTTACAACGAACTGAATGTTTGTTGGGTGTACATGTTTCTGTTTGTTTGTTAGATGGGTTTCGAATCATAAGTACTAATGAAACGCAGTATTATATATTTTTAAATATGTGGAATTTGTTTAGAAATGTAGATTAGCCCGTGTACATACCTAAACAAACAAATCCCAGGACAGGGGATAGTAACGGGTGACTTTGAAAACAGTAGGGGGATTTCGGGTTAAATGCAAGTCACCAAACTCTCGAAAAACTTGGTGACAAATAGCTCCTCGAAAGGGACTTTGTTCCATGGAATTAGTTGGTGAAGGTAATGACAGTAAAGAGACAGAAGTTCTGTTCTCTTGCTGACTGCATGCTACTGGCTGGTTCGCCGGGGAGTGGGGGTTATGTTCTAGACAAGGACACAGAAGTTTCTTCTTCGCAACTTCCATACCGACTTTGGGGACCTTCCAGGCTCCTATTCATGGGTATCGTGGGGGTTTTTCCCCGCATTTAAGGCGCCAGGGGAGTTAAGATAAACACCCACATACAGGGTTGGAAAATGAATCCTTGCCTTTGTTTCGGGAAATTTCAGGATGATAAACATGTGATTTAGGTTAATGGAAAACAAAATGGATCATGATACGGGTCTTGGGGCTTAAGTTCAGTTTCCTAGAAACCAAATAGCTTCTCACAAATGTTCGGGATTTTTAATATGTGGAGGAAGACTCCCGCTTAAATCACTCCTCTCTGAAACGTGAAAAAACAATAGGGGTTTTTTATTTCAAAGAATTCGGACACGAAATATTACGTAGTATTTTGCTCCTCATCAGACAGCAGTAACACAGAGTACTCTTTCTTGCGATTCCCGATGCTACTGGAATTTTTCATTTCTCTCTACCGAAACGCATTTGCCTCTACGCTGCCAAAACAAACAAGCTAGCGCTTTTAGACATATGGAATTTCATTCGTTAACTTTTCCATTGGAATTTTTCCATGTTATACTGCTGAAGCTTAGAGACTGTCATTTCGAATGCCAGCACAGGGAATGCACAGCTACGAATTTATCTTTGTGTTACGCATTCTCTATGCCTTGTTCTTTCAGGTTTCGTATAAACTCCATACAAAGGACAGGATTCCAACGACACAGTTTAAAATTACATAATATTGTCTAAAAATGCAGTTTATTATTTTGCCTTCGAATATCGTATTCTTAAGAGCAGAGTTAAAGTACGAGGTAAAAGTGTTACTGGGCTCTAGCGTGGTGACGTAAAGGTGTGTGGAGATTGGAGGTGAAACTTCTTGCTTATTTAAACTCGACACTGGCTAAAAGTGAGTGATGAGCCTCATACCCCGGCCTCTTTGTCCCTCCACCCGAGAACGAGTTCCGTGTAAAAGTTGTTGCGAGCCCAATGGTCGTCCTGAATACTGTGGTGACGAGGTAAATCGCTACTTATCCCGGAATTCGGGACCTGATTTCAGAGTAGGTATCCAGTTTCAAGCATATTAGAGGCCTTTCATGTAAACTGCTGTTAAATGAATAATCTTAGAAGGTAGGAAAGTTAAAGTTCATCCAATAACCTGTCATAATAGCACAGAGGGAGAATATAAGTATAGCTCTACACTTTCTTTAACCTCGGCCTTAGATGGGAGTGGGTGGTCAACTCCACGCCCCGGTCTCTTTGTCCCCGGGAAAGAGACCCGGTAACCATTGTAGAGGAGGCTGAATGAACCTCAGGGCCGGTCTGGAAGGGTGCGGAAATTCCACACCCCCCCCCCCCACCGGGATTTGTTGCCTCGAGATACCAGCTCGTAGGGAGTCACTGTACCGAATGAGCTATCCCGGACCTTTGACTGAGTTAACGCGATAATAAATTTATTATGAAAAAAATTACTCGTATTTAGACATTTCTTTCAATAATGTTTTTCCAAATAACCTTCCTAAATGTTACACTTGTAAAGCCTTTAGTTACGGCTCTGATATGTTTTCTTGAGAGGCTGAAAACTAAGCTGAGCATTCACAATATAGGCCTCTATCGTCTTGCGCTGTAACAAATATATTTGAATAATATTCATATGAGAGATAATGTTAAATATCAGATTGTTATAAAAATATTCCCATATAATACAGTTTGTCCCACTCGCTACCGAACCCGGCATTTCTTTAATAATTCTAACACCAATGAAGATATTGCAACGAAATTTGAACAGGAGTACGTTCGTTGTGTGAAAAATGAAGGGGGATATGTCGGTAGTCCGATTCAAATTTTGTTGCAATATCTTCATTAGTGGTAAAATTATTAAAGAAATGCCGGGTTCGGTAGCGAGTGGGACACACTGTGTCATTTTTTAAATGAGGGCCGAATTTTTAGTGTGTTTACTTGTCCAGATTAATTCAACAACACGTTATTTATGGCAAAACTTTATCACTTCCTGACGTACTTCATATTGTATAGCATCATAAATTCGCCATGAAAGTAGGCAGTTGTTCCACTAATAGTTCCCGCTCTTCTCCTCTAATGGACAGAGAGAATTGTATCACCTGCAGAGACCAATTAAATATGACTGTAGAACACCTGCTTAACTTCACGGAAAATCTAGTGTCAAGTCTCGACCTGTGGAATATCACTTAAATGTGTGGGCGTACCCTGCAACTTTCAAACAACATACATCGTTATCAAATTGCATAACAAAATCTACTTGAAAACAACTCGGTAGGTTTAGTGTGTTGAGACTTCGTGTTAATTGCGACGGTGCCCTTTGTCATTAGGTTTCTCATGTCCCAACATGCTGATAATTAATCTTGACATTATACATCTTCCGTTCAATAGATATATGCTAATGATTTTTATTACCAACAAATTGCACAACAAATTTCACGTATCCTAGTATATTTAGTCAACACTACACATGCGTGTTTTAAAACAACACTGTATGCACAGTGTTGTTTTACCATGTAATGCCGACGAAGCTAAATTTTAAATCTGTATGTTCTTTGCATGGGCCCGGATAGCTCAGTCGTTATAGCTACCAGCTACGAGCTGGAGAGTTCGAGGATCGAATCCCAGTGGGGGCAAGCTTTTCCGCACCCGTCCAGACCGGTTCTGGGGCCCACCCGGCCTCCTATACAGTGGGAACCGATTCTTTCCAGGGGGTAAAGAGGCCGGGGCGCGGCGTCGACCATCCATCCCCATCTAGCGCCGAGGTTAAATCTAGTGTACAGCTATAACTTTACTCCCCCTATGGGCCTTCGGGGCCTGTTCTAGGGTGAACTATACCTTTATATATACTTTGCACATCAGTGATACCCGAAGATTGCTGTAAATAACCGAAATACTTTGGACTAGTCTCCTGTATATGTGGCTTAGTCAAATTTGTTGGTAATGGAACTTGCTGATAAACTGATAATTAGTTTCACTTACACAGCGTTGTCTTCTAAATATATTCAAACGTACGTTTATGTGTGCCATCCACACCTAGGCTATAAATATATATTTCTGTCTACAGCGTGTACCTTTAGTCATTTAAATGATCACAGAGAAATACGACATGATTATGCAAAGCCAGTCTGTTGAGGATTGCGTCATCAAGTCAGCGCTGAAATGTGGCCACTGCCATATCGATTGTGTGTCATGAAGAAGAGGGTAAGGCGTGTTGGAAAATTTTTCTGTAGAAAAAGTATTCCTGCTACAATTATGTAAAATATGAGCCTTAGAACCATCGTCTCCGAAAGGTGTGTAAAAAATCCTGCGTCAACAGAACCATTAAAACGAAAATATGCCGAAGAGAGCAGCCATTGGAAAAAGAGGTTCTGTGCTGGAAGGAAAGAAAAGATGTCAAAATCTTCAGTTCACAAGGCAACAAATTTCCAAATGTAAACTCATATAAACTTAGTCATGTAACGACTCCTTCCACTAGACTTGGAAGCAAGAAGTCAGTGTTGCAGGTGTTACTCGTATCAGGTGGCAGTAGCTCGGGAAGCCATGTTTTGTCCGGATTAGACTAGGTTTACGTTAAATGGGTAGGCAAAGAGCCAGGATAACAGGTGTAAATAAGGTGTTTCGAAAATCTTTAACCAATTTATGATTTTGTTGTGCATAACCTTCATGTTCGAGTTCGATGTACAGTGATTTGGTGCAAATTCATGGATCGTGTTTAGAATAAAGTACTGCCGCGAATTCTAAAATCATTGATTAGACAGCCGTGGTTCCCATACCTCCAAATTTGAATCCGTAAGATAAATTTTTGTTCGGTAAAATAGTATATGGATTTTTTGTGCATGATTTACGGTCACTGTAAGAAAGGAAAGAAAACATTCGAAGGTAAATTGCCGGTGTTTTAAGAAAAGAAGTCCGTATTGAATTCATAAATATTTTCAGAAAGTGTGAGAACTGCTCAGAAGCTGAAGAACATCATTCGAGGCTGTTATTTTAAATATAACAATTTAAACCGCGGGAGAAATCGCGAAGATATCACTCCGTATGTTATGAGACCCTCATTATCACTACATGGCTCTGTATATGGTTGTAGATAAAGAAGTCTTCCTCCGTATGTTGTGGGTAGCTGGGAATATATTGAATTTGCAGAGGGGCAGCTGACCAAACGTAGACTTTTAGCTTGGGGTGAGAGGGGTGTGACAGTACCTGTACGGAGGAAAAAGAGTGAAGACAATTTAATTCATAAAGGCAACACAAAACTTTATTAAGTAAAGTGTATGGATGAGACCATTTTGTAGACATAGGCGTGTGTGGGACATGCATACTAAATTAATGTTAAAGGAATCGTTTTTAAATTTTTGCATAGGATTTAGCTGGCTCTGAGTTGGAAACGTGGCGACATCTTAACAATACTGTAATCAGCTCTTGGGTCTTATAGCAGCTGGAGAAATTCTTAGATAATCGATTATCAGCTTTTGAAGAAGTATTAACCTCCGTGGAAATGGTATGTTAGTTAGTTAGTTAGTATTGAAATATCCATGTCCCTCGATCCTCTCAGACGGTTCGATGTATTCGTAAAAACCTTTAAGATAAATGGATACACTTTGACGTTTTCACTGCAGATAATTTGTCGTAACATGGATAATGAAGTTGTTGGACTCTTGATGCTTTATTTTCTGCTGGAAACACAAATGCTCCCTTCTTTATCAGCTTGCCATTCCATCTCTTCCCTTCGACATTCCAAGATGGATGTCGTGCGCATTACGGAAAATTCTTCGTCTCGAATGCGAAAGATTCAGCATGTTTCATGCTACGTATAAACTGTCAGAAAGGACAGACGAAGCTAAATTCTGGATTCGACATGATTCTGTGTGGAAGATTGATTGGCCACTGCACTTAGAACTGTTTACTGGAGCTCTGGAACCACAAACATCTCCGTTTGAATGCATGAAGCAAGCGTGGGAACTTCACCACTCCTCGCGCCAACATACGTCAGTCGGAATGAGGATTCATAAGAAGAGGACGGAACGTAGCGCATGCAGTGGTTCTACCTATCGTCAAGCCAAAAATCGTTACAAGTATGCAAATTGTAGAACAAATCGTAAGCTTTGATTTACTACTAAACAGTAATTAATACGATAATATTACTGAGATTAATTAATATTAAAACACACTGGTAATTGTAAATAATGTCTCATGTAAGAATTCTACATTTTTCCCCACTCAACTTGTTGTGTGTATTCTGTGATTTTAAAAATCAACATAGATTGTTTATCTAAAAAGAATCAAAATTTGGTCTTCATGATTACCACTGACTATCTACGCCGTGATAGGAAGTGAATTTTTGTACAAATTTCAGATTCTATGTTGTTTGTTTAATAAAATAAAAACGACGGGTCGTATTGAGGGTGGGGCTTTTCTGTTTTAACGGTCTGCAGTTAATTAAATGCCCTGTGTATAATATAAACATTCTGTAGAATACTTTTGTAAAACGCGGTGGCGCAGATGGTTGAGGCACTGCGCTTCGAGCCGGAAGGTCGCGGGTTCGATTCCCGATGATTTCACTGGAATTTTTTATTGACTCAACCCTTCCAGTTGCACAATGGCCCTGGGATCGACTCAACCTCTAACACGAATGAGTACTAGGAATATGTCATGGATGGTAAAGGCGGCCGATGCTTAGGGCTGGCAAACTGACCACCTTCATGTACCATCTGTCTTGAAATCTGGACGCCGCAAATTCCTAGAACCCCCAAGTCCCGTACAAGCCTGTACAGGCTTTACATTCTCTTTATGAAATTCCCTAAATTTGTCTCTTGATTTATATTTAAAATTGTAAATATTTTTCTAAACGTTATTTCAAGCATTTGTAGCTTTTTTTTTATTGATTTACATTAATAAAACTTGTTTTATGCCTAATCAGAAAAACTGCATAACTTTGTGTGTGTGTGTGTGTGTGTGTGTGTGTGTGTGTGTAATTATGGTTTTCAGAGATTCACAAATTACACTGAATTAAGAGTCTGAGAAATGTATAAAGGCCACCTTTTACAGAATTTATAATTTTTCTGAAATGCTTTCAGGTTTTTGTTGTGATAAGCCTACAAAATTCAATCACCTGTGACACGGTGTAGGTTTGTATGTATCACGATTCTGACGGTAAATTTTGCCCCCATGTCCAAGGCCGCCTCTGAAGATGGAGACAGTCTGTTGCACTTACAAAAACTGTACGGTGTCACAGTCCACAATATCACATTCTGACACTGCTTTTTTCCAATGTTGCTACCCGGTGTTTCTGCTTGCATTATGAAATATACCGAAATAATATACACACATCATTTGCAAACACTCATTGACAGCTGATTAGACTTGGATACTCCCATACTAACGTATCATATTACGAAGAAGTGGCGGTTTCAGCCGACTTATATGGATATGAAATATGAACGGTGAAAGAAACTGACAAAAAGATCAATTGAGTTCATGAAATCAGGTTCGAGAAATATTGTTATGGGGAGAGGATATTAGACTCTGCAAAAAAATGTTAGAAGAAACGTAAAAGTTGGGAGTTATTTTGTGCTTTTGTTTCGTGTTTACATGTGCTTCGCGACTTAAACAATTTGATTTCAATGCTTTGCTGGCCGCGGCGATGTTTGGAACCGTGTAAAATAAAGGTAAATGTCACTCTAAAACAGGCCGTGAATGTCTAGAGAGGGGAATAGAGGTATAGCGCTACTCTCTCTTTAACCTCGATGCTAGATGGGGTGGGTGGGCAAGGCCACGCTCCGGCCGCTTTACCCCCGGGAAAGAGAACCGTTACCCATTGTACAGGAAGCTAGGGTGGACCGTAAGGCTTGTATGGACGGATGTAGAAAAACTGGCCCCCCACCGGGATCCGATACCATTTCCGTCCAGCCCGTAGCGAGTCGTAATACTGACTACGCTAGCGCGGCCCACTTTGGAACCGCGCCTCTAACCAAAATACTGAAAACCTGAAGAAGATTTTTCTGGAACAACGGGTAAATAGATGGCTTGCATTGTGTCTGAGATAGGCTATTAGGAACACCGAATGAAATAGATGACATTGGAATGTATTTTGTGTTCTTAGGTAACATTAGCATACATATTGAATTTGATGAACAACATTGTGGTTGAAAAACATTCGATATATTTGTAATCGTTACATAAAATGCATAACGCTTTTAGTCAAATTTTTCGCATTGAACTCTGAAATTAATATGCCAGAGAGCAATTAAGCCTTTCTACTCTCACTGAACTAACGCATACCAATTCAGCGCAACAGTTACAGAGAACATACTGAATATTATTCATGCGCGTAATTTGACTTGGAATGTAGTGTTATGTTGTTATACCACCTTTTGATATCTGCTTATTGTGTAATTGCTCTTCCAGTGGACACGTGGCTTATATTGTGGAACAGGAAATCCAGATGCCAACAAGTTACACCCACAAAAATCTGATATTTAAAGGAAATATTATGCCTGCCTGTGTGTTCATTTCGCCCGCCGCTAGAAGCGAGTTTTAAACCAATTATGGTTCATGAAAGGAAACCCATCCTTTGTACCTTTCGCAAAATAGCTAAGAGGGCATAGAAGAAAGACGTTGGCATTAACTTCGCTAATAAGCCTGAGGTAAAATCTACCATGAGTATTAGACCTCAGATACCTCTATTCTGCATAGGGCATGTTTTTCATCTTTTTCTCTTTACGCCACCCGAATAATCGTTTTGAAAATATTTATATTTTTTTTGCCCCCTCTTCAAGTCATTAGCCAAAAGAACTATTCTCAAGTAGAAAAAATTATTGGGGTGTGGGGATTGCCCCCTTGCGCTCCCAAAGTTACGCCTATGATGTTTTAAATTTATCAATTAACGACGCTCTATACTGCTTAGATCATGGGGCGTGGGCGAGGTGTGAATGACCCATATTGGAGAACTGATACAATGATATTGACAAGGCAGAGCCGCAGTGTTCGGGAAAAAGCCTGCCCAGTTCCTTTTATCCACCACAAAGCCACAAGGAATGGTCTGAGAATGAACCAGTCTTCCGTGGTGAGAAACCTGTGACTATTCTCCTGAGGCATAGCACGGGTCAATGAGGTAAGCGGGTTACTTAACGAGTAAATGAGAGACAATGAATGCACGCAAGATTTTAGGCAAAAAAAACACACAAAAAGTGACGGATTTGGAGATTAGCGGATAAAATTACTGTTAATATTTTGGAATTAAGATGTATGGTTCCAGTGTCGGGTTCTTCAGAACACAGGTAGAGAAATTTAGGGTTGCCTAAGCGGCGGTTTTGAGAGAATAAGGCTACAAACAACGACACTATCTGGCATCCGGTTCAAAATTTCAGGTACAAGTCTGTTTGATTTTACTTCTGAATGTTATTTCCGAAGATACTGCTGCGTCACGTTTCTAACTTCTGAGCGAAAACTGTAATACTGTAAAATACAAAATGACAAGCTTCAACAGTCACAAGTGAGAGGGTAGATTTGGAAGTCGATGCAGGTAGTTGGTAAATCGGCTGAAAATACGGTAGATTTCAAATAATTGAGAACGACCATGAAAAATCAAAATTGAATTAAGGAGTGAATTAATATCAGATTAAATGTGGGGAATTCATTGTACCTTACCATTACACGCCTCTAGTTTGTTAGCAGGCATCAAATTAAAGTACGTAGAAGTGTTATTTTTGCGTGTTGTTCGTATGGATGCCAAATTTTATCTCCTTCATTTAGGAATTATTAATGTCCTACTGAGGGTGTTCATGGTCATGGTGCTGCGGAATATACTCGTTTTAGACTCGTTTGCAAAATTGAGGAAAACAGATATTACCTTCGGCGTGTCCGTCCGTCCTTCCGCATTGAACAACTCGGCTCTGAAATTCGATATTTGAATATATTTCGAAAATCCGTGTAGAAAATTCAAGTTTCATGAAATCTGACAAGATTAAGTAGTACTTTACTTGAGAACCAATAGACATTTTTGACCTTATCTCGCTTAATTCTTCTTAGAATGAGAAATGCTTTAGACAGTAACTGTACAGGAAATCAAAACCCACATTTTACGTTCAATAGATTTTTTCCGCAAATTGCACCCTATATGACATAATGTGTAAAACTTTTGTCGAGCCGTACGTTCCACGGATAGTACGGCACTCGCACTTTGCATGCTTGATAGGTAAGGCTACAGACGCTTACTTAGAATATGTAATACTTATTGCCTTCAGACGGCATCAATGTTGACTCGAACTGGCCTAAGTGTTACGTTGTACGTACATTGGCTGTCGTGTTAGAACGTAAAGGAAGGAATAGCAGAAGGCTTGAAGGAATTACGTAACGATTTTCACAAATTGTGTCCGTTGCCAAAATATTTCCGGTCATCCAGTCAAGGAGGATGATAGGTCGAAATATGTAACGCGCATGGGAGAAATGACGAAACACATACAGGGCTCCAGTGCGAAAACATAAATGAAGCAGACCATTTGGGAGACAGACGTAGATTGGTGGATAATATTAAAATATATCTAAAAAATAAGACTATAAGTAGATTTGTTTATTAAACATGTAAACTGATGGTGAAACCTCCTTTTTGCATAATGTGCCAGGAATCGCTTGAATAGACGAGAAATTTCTAGCTCCTCAAAAATACTTCTGTTTGACGGACATATTAAACTTGCCCTCCCAGAAGAGATTATTTTGTTCCAGTTTTTGTGCTTTACTTTTCACGATGTGGCTGCTCTGTTAGGACGGTAACATTACAACACAGCACCAAGAAACCTGTGGACATGTGGTTGGGGTGAAATTCGCTTAGGAGATGATTCATTATTTCTTTTCTGTGAAGACAGAAGTGAATGAAGTTTCAAGCTGTGTAGACAGATGAATAGCGACGTTTAGGAGGGGTATGCTGCCGCAGCTTCGGACTAGCGCATCTGCTTGGATGTCCCTGTCGGCGGAGGCCCAAGTTCCTACAAATCCTCGACATATATCTACGTGACGTTGTTTCTCAGAAGACGAATTTTAAACACCAGTCTCAAAACTGCAAATCTGATAGGATAAAGCATCGACTTCCAAAAGTTAGGAAACTGATTCATAGTCGCTTCAGCGACTTGTTACGGTCTGGACGGTCCGGGGATCGAACAGCCGGTGGGGTCGAGATTTTCCGCCCTTGTTTAGACCGACGCTGGGTTTCGCCCAGCCTCCTATGCAATGGGTACCGCGTCTCTTTCTCGGGAGTAAAATGACCGGGCGTGGGGTTGACCATCTATCATATCTAGCGCCGAGGTTAAAGAAAGAATAGAGCTATATCTTTGCTCCCCCTCTGGGCTTTTACGGCCTGTTGTAGGGTCATTTTTACTTCTTCTTTGATTAATTTTCAGAAATGTAATTACGGGCCATACCCTTGGGTTTTTTAGTTTATACATACAGATATGTTTGTTTTTTGGTTTGTTGGTTGGTTAGTGGGAACTGGTATACTTTTTAGTTCTGGTACACTGTGCATTTATCCCAGCGCTGTATCCTCGTGAGGCTAAAGTCCCTGCAATGAATGTAATCAGTAACCTCTCATCCAACACGTTTACTCTGTTGGAATTAGTGCCACTGCACTGTGTGGTGTATACCGTCATGTCATTACACATGTGCCCGCAGCGGCTTGTGTTTCCTGCCACGGCACCTCGTTATGCCAGGGCTGACAGCCAGCCATTCTAACCGCTTTGAAGTGTCTCTCGGTAATCAACAGAGGCAGCTCGTTTTAGTCTGCCGGATCGTTCAGATATACTGCAGAGCGGAAAAGTGTTGGAAAGATGTTAGATCCGAATCTGGCTTGGAATCATTTACTTTGTGGAATTTGTCCATTTTCTCCTACAAAAAACTAACAAATTCTTTAATTTGTGTAATCGGCGATGTAGTACCAAAACTTTACCAATACCTTGAACGTCATATTCTATTGAGATAAACGCGTAGCTCTAGTTTTATTTACGTCCAAAAAAGATGCGGCCTTCCCGGCGCCGATTTACGCGAAACTTACAAAGATTCGGTAGGATTTGTTGCACTGTTAGTATCGAATTTTTCCCAGATCGTAAAAAAATCCAGAAACAAATCTAACCGTACGTTTGTGCCCTTAAGCAATATATGGCTTCCGGTGCACAGATTTTCACTCAACTCTCTATCACTCAACGGAGTTACGTGGAGATACCTTCACTGAATTTTTATCCAAAACCGTCAAGAAATGTGAAATTCATTTACGCCCTTCAGTACTGTATAACTGTCACTGAGCCCATTTTCGCAAAGCTACAGATTCCTTGACAAATTTTAAAAGAATTCCATATTTTTTCTTGAAAATTCGACCTCTTTTGGAAGGTTTTATACCATAGCCTGATGACGATCCAATTAAGTGACCGAAACATGTAGCTATGTTATAACAAAGAGTAGGTGTGTTGGATGGCATATTTGATTGTTTATTCACACAATTTATTGCCGCAACTACTGAGCGGATTTCATTGAAAATTTGTATTATTCTTTACCAAAAAAAAACTGTTATTGCAAAATCGAATTTTAACGCATTTTTTGGAATATGTTAGTTGGAGAGAGGGCGATACTCGATCAGCTGATCAGGGAGGGAAGTCCACAACTTCCCACGGTCCTGAGTTGCATGAAGTTAAGTGTCTAAATTTATCACTTCTCTAAAAGAGGGCACACACAGCGAACAAACAGGAATTGTAAATTAACTGACGTAAAATTGAAGGTAAAAGTAAAGTTTTCCTTGTGCAAGCCGTGAAGGCCTGCATTGGAGTAGAAGTATAGATGGACGCTGTATGGAACTGGATTGCCAACTTCACGATCCGGGCACTTTACCCCAGAAACGGAAACCCAGTATGCAATACATATGAGGCTGGGTGGGCCCCAGAATCGGACAGGAAGATTTTGAGAGGAGAAAAATATTTTCCGTCCCCTGACCTTCCATTCTCTATCATATTGTCTATACCCACTACATCATTCCGAGACTGGAGGTTCTGAGAACAGGATATTAATAATATTTGTAGCCCAGACGGGAAAAAACACCAAACTGAGAAATGTTAATATTGAAATGTTGTTGACTTTTCTGCTGACAAATATTATCAGGATCATCAAATGACGATTATGAGATAGGTTGAGCGTGTAGTAAACACAGGAGGGAAAAAATCCTTATAAACGTTTGGTTGGAAAAACTGTAGGTTGGATTAAAGTTGGAAGAATAAGACATAGTAGGCTGAAAATGACTATTGGAGGAGTACGGTGCTGGCATACGGAACACAACCGCGCGGCTCAGTACAGAGCTCTGCGACACGCTCCTGTAAACAGGACATGAACTTTATTTTTCTCTATAAAAAATTCAGTAATTTTCTTGACTAACACAGATTAGCTCTTCAGAAAGGACTTTGCTCAGGAGAGTTACCGACGATATGTGTCAACATTTGCGAGATTTGATTTTTTTTTCACAGCAGTGTTTACACAGGTTTAAATCTGTCTTCACGGCGTCACGTCACAGCAAACATAAACCTTCTGCAAGCCTACTCGCTTGGAGAACGCGCTTCCACCCACATCTTATTTCTCCATAATCGATTCTCTGATACCGTCTACACAGATTATTTTTCCGGATCACACACGATGAAGAGTAAGCAACTGTTCTTTGTTGTTGGTGTCTTCAGGAACTCCAGCCCACTTTGGATTTTAAAATAATGAGAATTGAGGGAAAAACAGTGCTGCACTCTGCTGTTACTGTTCCCGCCTGCCAACTAACATCGAGTTTCCAGTATTTTTCGGATACTGATTTGCATGTTAATCGATCTTTCAGGAAAAGCAATAAACAATAATGAAATATAAGCTATATACTTATAGCGTCTCAATGTCTTCCCTGTTATCATACAAGCAACATTAGATTTTGTAACTCTATCTACATTAATTTACATGTTTATGTTTTCTTGATTGCATGTGATGTAAAAGGTAGACGTACAGCCGGCAACATTACAGACACATGAACGCATAAGCAAAACCATTTAATTTACATGGGGAATTCTTCGATCACTGTACTGCACTTCTATTAAAGGAAATTAGGCCTACGAGGTGGCTGAGCTGTCTCTGTGAATGTCTGCGTTCCCCTTTCTAGCTGTTCAAATACTCGAAACTTTTTTCGAAATTTTGTACGAACGTTGTTTTTTCTCGGACGTTCGTCACAATTTCTAGGGTCCTAAATTCAGTAGCAACAGCCTGGCATAAGCACTTGCGTTAGTGTTCTGACACGATGTGGCTTGGAAAGACGTGCGAATACATACTTTATAGATTATACTTACTGACTCCATGGTGCAGAGTCCTTCTTGAGAAGCTAACTGGTTTGCAACTAGTCAAGAAATTCCCCGCATTTCACGGAACCCGAAGGTTCATTACCGCACTCACAAGCGTCCGCCACCTGTCTCTA
>Ga0123352_10001702_pt1 | contig 29734 bp, 13 predicted proteins | sample TergutLab28metaG_FD_89700 | JGI IMG/M metagenome (GOLD analysis project Ga0123352, IMG submission 89700) | Labiotermes labralis P1 segment gut microbial communities from Petit-Saut dam, French Guiana - Lab288 P1 | ecosystem: Host-associated > Arthropoda: Insects > Digestive system > Gut ... | reverse complement strand
GTGCTCGAAACATGTAGAGGCATGAAATAAAACTTATTGTAAAACAAAAATTTTGTGCATCAAGTTGGTTAATTACTGAGATAAATATACTGAGATGCACGGTCAGCAAAACGTCAAAAAAAAACACGCACTGGGTTTTCTGAAAGACAGAACAAATTCTTTAAATACTGTTACTTAAAAAAACTCGGCGTTTCAAAAAAATAAATACTTTTTATGGTTCCGATAATATGGAAGCCTAAGAATTCTGTTTCTACCAGAGATTTCGTGTATTGACGTTTTTAAAGTCTGTCAGCCTATCGTTTTCTTTCCATTTAAGCCGTGAAGACTTACGTATAACTCTCCAGATGGAGTATTGATTCATAAAGGCTTATTATTAAGTAAATGAACCAGTAAGTAACGAAGAATAGGAGATGGTGTCTTTCTTGAAAAAGTTGTTGTTAATCAGCTGACCGAGAAGTTAAAAACATTTGGACTATCCAAAACTATAATCTTGTTTACAAATTGCGTAATTAAAGTACATATTTGGATATTAAATACCTGAATCCACCTAATACAAAACAACTTTTTAAAAATTTAGTTTCAGTTCAACATCAGTCTATTTTCTCTGCAGCCATTAGCAACATAGTGGATGTGCACCGGAAAAAAAACGGTGTTACCGGTCACAAACAGAGAAATGTGCTTGAAATGAACTGACAACGAATATCTTGGTTGATATTGTCCCGCTGTGCATTTCTATATAAAGTGTTAATTATCCGACAAAAAATAATAATTCAGATTTATTATATTAGTCAGTTATTATACACTACAACCGGTCCCAGTGGCCTCATGGTCTAAGGCGTAGGTCTGCGGCCGTTCGCCTGCTGAGACTGTGGGTTCGAATCCCACCGGGGGCAAGGATGTTTGTCTGTTGTGAGTGTTTTGTGTTGTCAGGTAGAGGTCTCTGCGACGAACTGATCACTCGTCCAGAGGAGTCCTACCGACTGTGGTGCGTCGTTGTGTGTGCTTTAGAAACCTCGTGAATGAGGAGATCCTGGCCCACTGGGGCTGTCGCGCCAAAAACAAACAAAATTATACACTACAATATGTTTCGGCTGTACAGAACAGCCATCATCAGGTAGATGACGGTTACGCCAAAAAAGAAATATAAAGTGAGAGAGAGCTAACTTTGAGTAAAGGTAAAGTTTTTCCGTTACAGGCCCGGTGTGGCCCAGAGGGCGCTAGAAGGGGGTGAGTGGTCAGCAGCACGCCCCGGCCGCACTTCACCCCCAGGAAAGATCCAGTACTCATTTTACGGGAGGCTGGGTGAGCCCCAGGGCCAGTCTGGACGGGCGGAAAATCTCATCCCCACCGGCATTAGATCCCAAACCATCGAGCCCGTAGTCAGTCGCTATACCGACTGAGCTACCCGGTCCACAACTTTGAGTAATGTTATGAATTATAACAATATTATTCTATGAACGACATAATAAGATGAAAACTAATACATAACCATGAAACAGAATTCGTATAGGACAGCTATGGACCGCACTATCTGTTGTCGATACACCGGAACGTGTCCAGCTTGCTCAGTCCTTTACTTGGAAACTTAAAGTGTTTTAGCACAAGCGATACAACTCGAGTGTTCCGTTTCAAGGTTATCACAAGCCAAAATGTGAAGTTTTGCACCAACAAACTTACTACGCTAAGCATTTTCCTGGCAATCACAGAATGTGAAGGTTTTGCCATTACTCATATTTTTTATCTTTTATTTTTCTATCATTTTCACCATGTTGTTTATCCAATTTATTTTATGGCTCGATACAGAGTATACCTAAGGAATTCTGTGACATAATTATGTATTACTTTTCATCTTATTATACCGTTCTTGGAATAACTGCTATAATTCACAACAACGTAAAGACAAGCCTCTCTCTCCCCTTTTATTTATTTTTGTGTATCCGACTTCTACCTGATGATGGCTGATCCGGACAGCCGAAACATGTTGTAGTGTATAATAAAGACATTGTAATAGAACTACATGTTTTATTTGGTCGCATAATTATCACCTTAATAATGAGTATCAATTGTGGCGGTCTTGTTTACGCCTAGGCCTCTCATATTATTAATTTTTTTTGCGGTTTATGATTCAGTAAGTTCAATGCATTTTAATTTACTCTACATGCTGAAAATTCGCTTGTTTTATCTTATCTGTCTATACACAGTGGTACAGAAATATGTCGACAGGTATTCACTCTTAGAGCGAAAATGACAGAAAGACTTTCGGTGTCCGAATATACCGCATCTTCAGACCGCACAATAAATACATTGATAAAATCCTCCAGTCACCAGGACGTTTACCTTTGTCACACTATAAATAACAAAAATACAATACGTTCCGGCAGCTAAATGCTTCCGTCCCCGGGCGAGATTGCTTCCGAAATGTGGATGTTTCTTTTAATAAGGTGTGACGATGTAGAAGTCCCGGTGATTGTGAATGACATTAGTTAAGTGAAACCAGTGTCAAGAACTTGTATGATACAAGCACAATGATATTTGCCGCCAAATAAATAACTCTGAATTTGAAGTTTAAATTTCATTACGTATGAAGGACGAAAGGGACACTAAGGTAGAGAAAAATTAACTCACACTTCTATTATACATGTACTGTTAGAGAAAACATGTTCGAATGACTCCTGTCCTTTCTTGGGTAGAAACCTGTGAAGTTCCTGCTCAATGCCTATATTCTTGTTAGCACTACAAAACAACTTGTTTAGTCCCTCGAATTAGGTCTTGAAGTTTGAAAGGTGTCGACCCTCAGTATAAGGAAAGACGAAATCTTAGAAGTGCCAATTTTCCTTATACTGTTTCACTTCCCTCATTCGTTTCATACTGTACAGATTTCTTCAAGTTATATGCCACAGTTACATGCAGTTCGTTGGAGCTTCAGATCTGTAGCCTCATGAAAATGAATACAGAAAATTTCTTGACATAATTTCATAATGAAACTGAGGCCTGAGATTCTTCACAGCCATAACAATTTTTATTTAAAAATTCGGATAATTATCTGGTGGGTACTTACCAACATTTCGGGAGTAGGCCAGCTCCAACTTCACGGTGACACTCATAAAAAAAAAAAAAAGAGGATGAGAAATACTGCCCATTACATACTAAGGGAAGAACTAAGTGGGTTTAACAAGCATACACCATGTTTTGAAAGTGCATTTCTTTCAAACCACGTAATTTAGAAAATAAACACAGCCTTGAAAGGCACGCATTGTCTTTGCAGACTTTTGTAAAAGGGTTTGAGGGAGTGACTGGAATAATACAGTGGGCAATATTACAAGGAATGTATACCGACAACACACTATTGAATTTTTTAGAGCAATATGTTATCCCTCAAAGACATAAACACATCTAAAGCAATATTGCCCACAAAGAGGGAGGCAGCTTCTTACCCACACTTTGTGTTGCTATACCGGCGACATCCTACAAATGTACAAGCTTGGTAACTCTAGAGCTACTAGACTCTTAAAACACATGCAGTTTACAGTATGAAGGTCAAACACAAAGAAACGATTCTAAAAATGAATTACAGGGATCTGTATTTCGCTCAAATCAATTGCATAAGAAACGCAACCTTAACTTTTCAACACACGAGACCAAAATCGTGGCCTTTATTGATCAGAAAACTGTGAGGTCAAAAAGAGATGGGTCAGACAATCATACTTAAAATTGCTGCCAATTGTATGTACTTAGTCTGCAGGGTTAGTTGCAGGCATGATAATGAGGCTGATCATAAACTGAACAAGTTCGAGCAGTTTGTGGGACCACACTTAAAATATGTAAAGTAATGGAAGGGGCGATTTAAAGTTAAAGAGAACACCTCTACTTTTGTATGTGTGTAAAGCATGGTGGTAACGCAGGGATGTTAAAGAAATACGAGTACAAGCTACGAAACAAAATTCCATAGAATACTTAAAAGTTTCAGTTAATTGTACAATACACAAAAACAAAACAGAAATAAAGAAAATACCGTCGATCACAGCTAAGGAGTTTTAATAATAATATATACATCGGTTGAGTCGTAAAAGACGGATATATTATATACCTCTGTTATAATCACAACGGAATGAACCGATTTAAGATATGAGCTATACTGCCTGTCAAGTCAGGAATCTTCAGAGCAGTATAATATTGTCCCAAGCAGATATTATAATTATTGAAAATTATCTGAGCATTACATAAAGTAACATGAAATTATCTACAAACAGAATACTGTTAGATTTTATGCATGTCTGCGAACCGAAGAAAACCATGTCGCGCATACTGTTTAAGTATGGTGAGCTAACCTCTAACAAAAAGCTAAGTTGCCCGTACGCAAGCCATGAAGGCAGAAAAGCTAAATGCAGCGACAGTCCCGCTCATTTCAAACATCTGCACTACGCAGAGAAGAGTGGCGAGTAATAGCTTCACACATCCTTACACCCTCGACATTACCCCAGTTTACGGACTGAGTATTAGATAGGAGAGGCCACAGCGCCGAACTAGAAGTTTTGAACCGCTGACCGCCCAGCTCGCAACCCAGTCGCTATAACGAATATGCCAATCAGGCTACGACAAAACCTGCTCGCAGTATAAGCGCAGTACCGTAACTAAAATGTAAAGATTGGACCCCGACTCACGGCAAAATGAATTAGCGGATAACGATGCGCTGCCAGCCGTCACGCGAAGTGGCTTGAGCGAAGATGTGATTTTACGAGTTCAGATAGAGCAATATCAATGCACAACCAAAGAATGTCATATTAATACGAAATCTTACTTTATGAACTCAGAGCGGCTGCGAATTAAACAAATGAGCAATTTTTACTTGTGTGTAGAAGCCAATTAAAGCTAATTTTATCGACAGTTCTAACACACTGAAGCAAACGTGTGATATATTTAGGTAAGTTTGTATCTATGATGAGGGTTCTGTAACCCTTGTTATAGATGGAGTTCAGAATATTTGACATGCGTCGGAAGGAACGTATGTATAATGACGGAACACATACAAACAAACAAACAAATGTTGGATATCTGTGAAGGAGAGAGGATTTGACAGAGAGACCTGTACTTTATCAATCCTCCCACATCCCATGGAAGGCCAAAAGATAAATTTGTCCCAGCAACGGACTCGAGTTCGTTTGACAGTTGCATGTGCTCCTCATACGTCATGTCCTTCCGGTCGAAAATGGAAGAGAAAGTCTGACCAAAGAAAGAAAATCACACATATATCAATACCCCAAGCGTGACTTATAGTTGCAGCACACAACCTCGAAGGAAGCAAGGGAATTTTGTTGATTCGTTCGTCACGTTTTGAGTGTGACAGAAATTATGCTTACAACAAAGAAATGGACAGATTAATAAATTGACAGAATACTACAAACTGGTTTCCTATTACAGCTATCGATAAGCTCTGTCTGTCTGTCTGTCTGTCTGTCTGTCTGTCTGTCTCTCCGTATGGCAGCGTGGAGGTTTAGCATTTGTCTTTCATTCCAATAAATCTTTTTTTTTGTATGACAAGCGAGGTGGACATTGTAATTTGATTACAATGTGTGGATAAAACCTGCCGCGTCTATTTAAATCTAATAGAGAAATCCAAAAGCATTGCAAAAATTATTGGATTTTTTACCCTTGAAGATGGAATCGATAGGCTGTCCCGAAACGCAGGTAAGTAATTACCATTATACGCTGCGTAGTAACCCAGAAGAACGCAGATTTCATCTAATCTAATACAAGACTGGCCTACATGCGGCCCTCTGTTACGTGATTGGGTTCAATAATGCAATTTAATAAACCTAACGTAAGGGAATCTTATGGTTATTGGACCGTGTATCATCATCTTCATAGTTGAATAAAGAGAGACCAACTTGATGTCACTTGCTTTATTATTTCATTATTTAATGCTCAACATGTTTCGGATGTTAATACATCTATCCTCTGGAGCTTGCGACTTATTTGTTGAGTTATTTCATGGTTTTATTGCTCTGGTTCGATGTGTGTTGGTGTTACGTTGTGGTTTGGCTGGGCTGGTGTGGTATCCGTATGCAGGCTGAAGCATTGCATCAGCCTGCATGCCGGGCAAACTGTACTACTTGCAGGGAAATAAGTGCCGTTCGGACAACTACGGAAGGTAGATCGGGGAAGGCATCGAGGGTGCAGTGCTGGGAAATATTCAGCCTATATTTGTACACGTCGTTATCAGGAACACAGAACTGGTTCCACGAAGCATCATCTATAAATAAATCCAAATAATTGTTCAGTCCTTTAAGAGATTCCCATTATTTTACCAAAACCGAAGCTCTGTTGCGTATTCGCAGAGGCTACACACCTACGAACCACCTGGAGCCAGATGACATTGTTCAGAGTAGATTCTCAGCAGATTACTATATTATATAGAAATCTGTGGATTAGTTGCCGAGGTGACACAAGAGGGTGGAAATTTGTACAGCGCAGTGTTCTCGTTATGAGTTAATTTCAGGCACTTTGTGGAAATAAAAATAAATAGTCCACTTGGAAAAGCTTAAATTGTTGTTGCTGATAAAAAATCTTGAACTCTAAAATATAAAACAAGACATCTAGTGTGATACTCATGAACTCTTGTCTATTCAAATGTAACTGAAATAAAAAGAGAGATTTTGTAAGGACATTTACAACAAATGACTAATATTTAAAAGGAATTTGCAATATTTCAGATTCCTGCAGCTATGATACTGACAGTTCGAGTGTTATAGGTTGTTACGTCGAGCCTCATACGCATCTACAGTCACAGATATTGCGTAAGAATCCTAAGGCCTTCATGTTCAGGGTCAAGCAGACCAAGAAGTCTCCCCTTGGTCTATTTGACTCCCACAAAACAAATGTTTAATGCAAAGAAAAAGACGCGACAAAAACAATTCACACCAGATGAAACCCGCAGTACTGTGCGCCTAAATACAATCTGTAATACGAAGCGTGAATGAATTCATAATAGAGGTTAACATGTTAATTAAAGAAAATTTAGAGCCTCACTAAAATTATTCCAGAAGGAACCATTCAAATACGTTTACAATTTACTTTCCTGGAACGATATTTGAATAAGCCATGACCATTTCCTATCTTTATGTATTAATAAATACCAGAATCCTCATCACTAAAGGTTAAATATTTGATTATGCGTAACTCGTATCGATAAATTAAGATCAAACAATAACTCTGATCTTTCTATTGCATAATTTATACTTCTGCGAAAGCCAATGCAGTGAAAACAACGACCTGCAAAGTGAAAGTGTACGTAACTTTCAAAATTTAATTTTTAGTTTTCCTAAAGAAATTTCCGACTGTTCCATTCAGTTTAAAATATTTCCTCTTTTCAGGCAGTGTAATGTTCGATATTTCAAAAGTATCTTTGGCCTCCGTGCCTGTCCTACTAAGTTGCATGGCCATAATTTTGCATAAATGCTATAGAAAAGCAAAATAATATCATCAGGAGAAGAAGATGTTTGAAATAAATATCTTTGTAAGCATTTCAGTTGGAAACAAAGTTCATACACTCGCAACAGATTTTAAAGAAATACATCTCACCTCCGTAGGTGCGTGTCTGGTTGGCTTCTAAATATAGTTTTGCCCTCATATGATATAATGTACCAGCACAAGCATGCAGTCTTTCTTTCTGCGATTTCAGTGTTTTGAAACCAAAAATACTCAGGTCACACGGAACTGCCAAAGGCATGCTTATTGGATATATCTGGATGCACACGTGGCGAAACAATGTGTTTTATGAAACTGACGATCCCTCAAGTCTACCTACGTTTCGGACAAACCAGTTTCCCCCATCTTTATTAATACAGGGTTATATTATTTTCGTTGTTACACCGTGCATGTTGTCGAGTTACTCAATTATTATACCAACTACTGCACATATACAAAATTTATAAAATTTATATATGTGCAGTAGTTGGTATAATAATTGAGTAAGGCTTATATTAATTTAAAAATTAAAAGTTATATCGTAGGCATACATGATATTGAAGCTGCTGAAAACTGTAGCGGAATGTAACCTCCACCAGCTTATCCTTCATACCAAGTCTCATTAAAATTTCCAAATACATTTCGAACTAAAAATGACAAACAAGCACACACAATGGTATAACAACGTTTCCTTACGCAATTTATCTCTTTCCGTACTGCTGGATTAAGTCTTTTGAAATATTTAATTAGTTTAAATTATATTCGGTTAGATCGGTAGATACACGTCATTTGACAGTTTTTATTCAAAGTCAGCCTGAAACCCTCAGCACAGAGAATATTAACAAGCGGCTCAAAATTGGATTGAAATAACTTATAGTCTAAATACTCCTTCATACTCATACGAATTTATTTCTCGTGTTACTCCACTTCCTGGAACAGTCAACGTTCAGTTCTGCACCCGCATAACAAGCACTCGAAAGTCATCCTTACCCCGTTTTAGAACTCATCCAGTATGCAGCAATATAGTAATTAGCCACGATAGCTATATGTGGGCTATACAGTTCCGTCCTGAAACCGGGTGGCTGCTTTTAAGTGTATTGAAATATATTGCTTGTCATAATTTACAGGCAATGTGTAAGCGGGTTGGTAATTATGGGATCCAGAGGTGAAGCAGCGAATATGCGTATGGAATCTCCTGCCGGAAAATTTTGCTGTAGGTTCAAAAATACATTAACTCGGTGATAAAATAAGGCTTATTTCAGTGTCGGGTGGGAATCCGGACAGCTGTGGGTTAACCATTTTGATCTGCCTGAAATGAACAATACGTCCTTTTATTTGAACCCACGCAACTCGCCAACACACAGCCTACAACAAACTAATCCGCCACCCAAATAACTAATATCTGTACATGTTAGCAAACCTAACTAGCCACCTACGGGCTACCTACCTGCCAACCAACCCACAGGCCTAAACATAACCCCCCCCCCCCACTTGTCTCCTGAGTCCTGAAGACTGATGGTTCTCAGACCGCTGGCAAGTATAACATAGCAAGTTACAATCGGCCGTCAGTACTCACACAGTACCCACCTCTTTATCTATCTACGTATGTAACAATTCAAGTACCTAGCCTTCTAAGCACCTGAGTAATTAGCTGCTTAGCTACGTAGTCTGCACAACTATGTTACTGACCAGTTACGCATTTAAGTACCTGTCTAGACATACCAACTGACTAATTAACGAATTAGCTAATACGTACAAACAATCCTATTAAGTTCAAGCCGTTGCAAGTGGAGTAAACACCTACGTGGAAGAACAGATTTAAACGTTCAGCCATCGTCACTTCTAAGATTTGAGAATGAACACATTCAAACCTTACATTCTCATCTCATCAACGTAATTGTAACATTTCCTGTCACTTTACACGTGTAAGAACATCATATTAGGTAATGAGTGTATTGTATTATCAACGGCGGACATCAATGACAAGAGCCATCCCCCCCCCCCAGTCCCTGTCCTGTGCCCCATCCTTTCACCCATTGTCTTACTTTCCTAATCCCTTACGATCCATTTTTGTCGTCCCGTAATAAGCACAGTAATACAAATTTAAAGCTACCTAACATGTCTTCTTTCAGCAAACCGTCAGGCTGTTACCGAGAAGTAGGAAATGCGTGCGGGCTCTTGTGGAAACGAACACGGACATTTCGATTCTATAAAATGTGCGGAATTGCTTTACGACCCGAAAACTTGCCGCCTACTAAAAAAAAAAAAGTTTGGCTCCACGGTGTTAGTAATAATATAATATTTATTAACTGCAAGTGGGTTGCCACCCGGTGGCAGTGGTTATTCTACATGTATACAAAATATCAAATTGGTTAGTAATAAATTTAAGTCGGGAGGGCTACCTGAGAAGCGTGTAGTGGCAAATTAGAATTTTGGGAACCATCTCAGCATTTGCTTATAGACACAGGGAAACCAAGAAAAACCTGTGTCGAGGTGGCCGGTCACAGGACCTTCCGAATGTTCGGATGATAGCGAACATCCAATGTAATTCACTTGACTTGAAACCCACAGAACCTAAAATATGTCTTGCTGCCGTGTCTAGGTTAGTGCAGAACAGATGTTACTTCTTGAAATAAATACTTGTTAATATCAAATATTTAGGCATGCTGCCTTTTCTGAAGGTGAGGTCTTCCACCTTCCGGGTTGCTGTGCGGCGCTGGTTTCTAGGCTGTTATTGACGTTTCCAAACAAAATATCGTTCCCATCTTCAATGACCAGTCATTCTTGGATTCTATGACACTTACAGACAGGACCGGCACGCTGTACCGAAACAAAGTACCAGCAAAGGCCGCTTTGCATCCCAGACGAGCGAACGCCTCTCTTGCTACACGGCGGAACACAAAATACTGCAAGCAAATAGTGGATTGTTTATTTTTATAATAAATGGTCCCACACCGACACGCTGAAATGCTCAACCTCCACGGAACCCATCCTTCAGTTAACATGCATTTTGAAACAAATTTCTCATTTACGCTTTAAGTTTTCCGAGTATTTCTTCCACTTTTTCATTTCTCCCATTACTGCTAATAACACCACCCTTTTCATTCCAATATTTTGAATGAGCCTTAAAATTGCAAGTCACCAGTTTCAACTAATTTGCGGACAACCTAAATTAGAAAAAATAGTAGAACTTCGGCATAAATTCATTAGACATTAATATCGTTTCGTGACTTAATTATTTCAGTAGATTCTTCCACCACTAGGTGGAACTGTGAAACGGAATTGTGTTTGTATCTTAACATTTACATTTGTACGAATTGTCCCCTGTTTAAAATAGCGAATGCATCGTGGATTCGAAAACAACAAATTCAGCCTTGTAAAAACTACAACTTGGTAATGTGCTAAACGACAGTTGGAGTAAGTTAACAAGGCCTATTTTAATGAACCCAGACAGAAGCTTCTCATGTCTGGCCTAGAAATTTTATTTTGCACTTCTGTTTTAATATGGATCTCGTCCCTTCATTGCATGGAACAATGAGACTGGCAAAATTTTCCCACTAGTTTTTTTTTTACTGATGGCAATGGCCAATCCTTGTGGCCGAGCAGTCTATGGCGTGGGGTTAGGGCCAATCGCTTTTGGGATTGCAGGTTCGAATACCGCCGGGAGTATGGAAGACGGTCTCTTGTGAGTGTTGTGTATTGTCAGGGAGAGGTCTCTGCGACGGGCCGATCACAAGAGTCCTACCGAGTGTGGTGAGTCTGAGTGTGATCATGAAGAGTCGGTAATAAGAAGGCCTTGGCCCACGAGGGGCTCTTGGTGCACGGAAAAATTCGAGGGCGGTATCTCAAAAGCAGATTACTTTATAATTTATCTCAGTATTTAACCAACATGATGCACAAAATTTGTTTCACAATAAGTTTTATTTGATGCCTCTACATGTTTCGAGCACATGTGCTCATCATCAGGATACCAGAGGCTGTGTAATGCAATTTTGACCTCCTGATGATGAGCACATGTGCTCGAAACATGTAGAGGCATGAAATAAAACTTACTGTGAAAAAAATTTTGTGCGTCAAGTTGGTTAAATACTGAGATAAATATACTGAGATGCACGGTCAACAAAACGTCAAAATACTTTATAATTGTTAAAGACAATTCATCTTTAAACAAATCGCGAAATATATTTTATGGTGTTTCCTTATGACACCATAAAACCTTTTCCCCTCAAACTAAGGAACTGAACGGGGCTCAGAAACTCTTGAGATTTCAACATTCACTCATATATTGGAACGAATTTCCCCAGATTTTATGTAACCGGAAGTTTCATTAGAAGATTGTCTCTTCTCGAAATTAAGTGCTAAAGAGAAACAAAGTCATGTATCTTATGCGTATTGGACCTGCATCATCTTGATATTTGAATACACCAGCACGCCTCAAGTCAGCCTACACAACGCAACAAATAGTCGCAAGCTCCTGAAGATGGACGTATTAACGTCCGAAACATGTTGAGCAGTAGATAATAAAGCAAGTGTCATCTAGTTGGTCAACCTTTATTCAAATAAAGTCATGTATGTTTAACTGAAGCATAAAAGCGACATTTTATATGTTAATTGACCTGGATTAAACTCGCAGCAAACCCGGATTTTTATTCGGCATCACGTCCAAATCCGTCCCACAGAAGGCCAGCTTCCAATACTGTAGTGTCCCCCGATTGCAAGAGTCACGTATTAGCCAAATGGAAAGGTACTTTAATTGGTTCGCTTTTGGTTACTGCTGCCTTCGCTAACACTCCAATGACGGCTACCCGGAAAATATATTTCACTTTTCAGATTCTTAAGAACAAATGCGGCCCAGATATTTTTAAATAATGTAAAAGGAAAAATTAAATTTAAAAACATGACACTTAAAACCAACATTATACACATCTGCCTTTTAAAGAAATAACAGACATTAATTCTATGCATCTTTCGAAGTTGAATGAGAAATTCAGAGTCTTTAAAGCTGGACCAGATTGTGCATATAAGTTACCACTGTGCTTTAAAGGGTTAAAGCAGGTCTGCTCGCCTATCTTCACATTTCTACCAAGTCACGTTTCGAATATCTCACACAGTTCAAACGAGTTCTTTAAGCACGTTGCGAAATTGTACGATATAACCCGTTGAAGATCCAATCACGGTGTTCGAGCAGGCAAATAATGCGAGCGCGTGCTAATAAGAATTAAAACTCACTGGCTTAAGTGTGTAGTAAATACGTAGCCAGATTAGGCACCTGGCTTAAGGCTTCGCTGTGTTTAGGGGCAAAATCGGCAAGCTGCAGGCGCATGTGTTGGGGCGCCGGCGTGAGCCTCGAGCATGCTGCCAATATAGGACGGAGTCCGGGCGGAGCGGGCCAGTAGTGATGTGGCACGCGCTTCGGTCCACATGGTCACGGGGAAACACGTTAACTACATGGCGAACGTGGTGTGCACTGTTGGTGGTGGTGTCCGATGGTTACTCGTCATCTCTGCAATGACCATATTTGTGCTACCTCCTGTTGCTACCGACATCACTGGTAAGTCCAACATTGTTATGGCCTTTGTGTGGTTTCACCCGATTTCTATCAATTACGGAATCTGGTAATTTTGTCAGAAATTAAGGCTCCGTTTCGTAACTTTGTTATTTCACGCTATTCGTGCTTAAAACTTTGTGTAGCAACGAATTATATGTACTGTGAGTTTTACTGGACGGCTTTTAGCCTATAGATTCTACAATAAACTGTACCGAATAATTCATTTCCTTTATGCTTATAACATCTTCGTTAATTACACCGTCATTATAAATTTCTCTGGGAGAAAAGTTAACAAATTTCAATGTCAATGCACAAAACTGCCAAACATTAGGAGGAGGACATGGTAATTTAAAAGATGTAACCTACATGTAATCAGAAAAGGCATGTCTCAACACATTACGGGCTAAGCATTAGATATCTTAACTGTGTTAGGTGACATATGGTGTTCGGCAGATCCGTGTTCCGCCATCTGTCATCAGTAAAATCTGCATGAAACTTCTGCATAAATTGTAAAATAACACGAAGGGCACGAGAGTCACATGAAGCATGATAAGTGTTAAAAACGCAAATTTCTTTCTGCCTCATATTCTGCACTATCTATATCACGTACTTTATTTATTTCCTCGTAACATTACTCCTTCACATTTTCGTAAGTATACACGCTGCAGTTTATTTTGCAAGTTTAACATCCGTTGATGCACAGGAACATTTACTGCGCTGCGTATATTCGTCGAGTATGATACATAATTAACACCTGTTTCTATAATTAATTTTCAAGGAAAATTTAATCTTAGCCTGCTGAACATCGAAAAATTTGTTCCAAAAATGTTCTGATTAAACAATGTATTTAAATGTCCAGTCATTCAGAATGTAAAAGTTGTCAAGGCACACAGTGATCATCATCGCATTTTAGACGAGAAATAGTTACAAAAATATCGGCTTAAGGCTACAAGTCAAGAACAGAGCAGCGGCGTTGAATTTAGTGTTACAGTAACATTTCTATCGCACGGTTTTCTCTACTTATACTACAGAAAGTAAAGGTAGAAACAGTCATTACAAAACCTCTTATTTGCTGAAAAATATTTCAACAGTGGCTTCTTTACCGCCCCACAAAACATACATTTATTTCGGTTAGACCTACTTAAGTGAAGCAAATTACGATAACATCGTTAAGCCTCATTTTAACAGGCATACCGACTGAGAATTTTGTCAAACCTTAGTAGGAAAAATTGTAAGAATGTATTCAAATTCTAATTGAGATTATTATTATTATTATTATATAGATATGATTCATTCATAGATCGTATACCTTTTAGACCCGAAACCTGTTCGTCCTTTAGAAGTAGACCATTAAGCTGAATACAAATGTGAACAAAATCACCGAAAGAATCGCCGAAATTCATGAGTCCCTTTTAGTATGCAGTTATGCATTAAGTCGTCGCGTTGAGTTCTTGACCACTTATGGGGCCGGTAAAGTAGTTTGTTCCTTTTCGGTCCACTAATGAGACGGCTGTTAATGTTAAGGTTTCGGTAGTCTGAGAAGTAACACATTGTAACCAGTTAAACAAGTGGTTAAACGCAGTACGTTCCTCCGAAATGTGGATACCGACCTAACAGACTACAAGATATCATTTTATAAAAGTCCAAAATCTTAGATTACCTAAATTCTTTACTTGATATTCGTCAATAATTCCTGCAGTAGCCTACATCGTCGTTGTAGGGCTGAGCAGTCTCCAGAAGTCATCTCAGTTAAAGTTCCAAACAGCACACCACGCCGTCAACACATCCCCTAACGGTGGACCAAGACTCACCACATCACTGCATCAGCCATCACTCCGCACAGAACAAACAGTTTCAGTTCCCAAGATTTTAATAACGATCAAGTAGAATTGAAATTTTAATTGTTATGACGCGATGGTGACACAGATAACAAAATTTGTATTCTTGTAATAATATCACCCTGAAGATGGCAGGAATATCGGTCGAAACATGTTGGTGGGAACATTGTGAATAAAATAAATAATAAATATTGAAATACATTTCTTTGTTATCTACACATTTTGGATCGGACTGATGCAGGGAAGGTGGGACAAATTAAAATTTTAAGGCGATTCATCCCGTTGTGCTTTTGAACAGATAATACCCAGTATTCAGTCGTACGCAACACCATACATAAATAGATTAGGCAGCAAGTTTCCGTTTATTAGAAGCCACCATCAGGCCCTTTCAAAAAAAACCATACAATAAAAACTTATGACTGCAGTTAGGCTAGATATTTCTTCCTTTACAAAGTACGGCTCGATGATGGCTTGTAATAAGCCAAAACCTGTTGCTTAAACGACTTATACGTATATATGTTGTTGTGTGAGAGAGTACACTGGAAAATTTAAGTAAATTTTCTCTATTTACTTTATTATAACCAACTTATGCACTTATATGTTTGTTTAAATTATGTTGATATTTTAAAACACTAAAATATAACACACTAAAACCATTAATGTTTTATTAATTATTTTAGTGATTTAAAATATCAACATAATTTAAACAAACATATAAGTGCATAAGTTGGTTATAATAAAGTGAATATATTCTAAAATGCACGGTGAAATGGTGAAAAAAAAAATTGTCTCTGTTAATAATTATACAACCGATAAATTTAAACTTACACGAAATAGCAAAAATGTCATAAAAATTTTCAGTGGAATTTACATTAATTAGACATTACTCACTGCCCCGTAGATCCCTCTAATCTACCTATTAAGATAAACATCATGGCTATATATGTAAATACAGGAAAAATAGTTCACTATACGTTAAATATAGTCTTCTGTAGGCCTACTGCGATAGAGTGGAGTTTATGTGGATGGCTCTTCCTTACGTGAGTCTAAACAGCTTCTAACTCAGAGATGAGGAGAACTACGTCTGTGACATGAAACTTAGTCGAAACTGGTGAGCACTCCAGAGGCGGTAACACAGGAATATAGAGCTTAGTGGGAATTATAATGACAGAGAACTTGTTTGATTGGCAAAACGTATACCACAAATCGCATATGGATGTCGCTGGTATGGAATCCGGGAACAACAGTGGAATTCTGTGAGTAAACTGTCTGCGCTACGGTAGAGATTAATTTAGAGAAGGGCAGGAAACTAGCGGTTCAATTATCGTTGATTATATCAGTGTGATGTTAATTACAATACGTAATTACTGCTGTGTAAGAGCATTCTATGCGATCGTTTGGGCCTCAACCAAAATTATTACGGACATGCCCGACAAGTGGGAGAAAAAGTTTGCAATCGCCGTCACAGACGTGTGTGATTTTCTTCTCTGGAAGGCTTCGCATTCTAATTTTATGACAAGATACGTGAGTTTCAGACCGATGTATACGGTGGAAATATGGGGGACAGACGGAACATGGGCAATAACTAACATTATGCAAGTGAGATTTGTAAAAAGGGTGTTAAAAAAATTCGAAAAATTGCGGTAAATGGTACAGCAGAGTGGGAAGCTGTGTACGGAACATACGAGAGGTAAAATATTACATCGGGCAGTATGGTGTTGTTATAAGATTGTGCGGATGGGAGAGGATAAAGAGGTAAGCTGTTGTGAGTGGCAGATAGGAAAATTCATATTGTGGGTTTAGTCGCTAAGCTTAAAAAAGAATTTAAAAAAAACTGGTTTGGGACATATCCGACAAACGAGGCAGGAGAGGGACGCAAACACAATATGTCAGCCTGTTCCAACTTGGTCTGACGATACACACAGAGAGAAGAATTTGGTGAAATTGGGAAAATGCCTCTAGTTTCATAGTGGGGCATAAAAATTAGTGGAAAAATGAGAAATATATACCCTGCTACATTGTGATGGACAGGACGTTGGTTCAGATAGGGAATGTGGAGACCGAGGGAATTGTGGATGGGAGCAAAAAGGGAAATATTTATCCTAAACATACATAATAGTATAATGTCTACATGAACTACTGAAATGTATGGAAACTCTAGATGGTGTGAAAAGCTCGAATTGTAAAAGATTAAATACAAATAAGGCGATGTAATAAATTTACTATATTAAGGCCACAAAATTAAGAAAATTTAGTAATTTTTTATTCAAAATAAAATATAAATGGCAACCCCCAAAGGATGGAAAGTAGCACAGGAGTTTAAGGAGGAAAACGAAAGACTGTTATAAAGGGAAATCATTGGTTGTCATTGGTTGTGTACTCTATTACAACTGAATCGAATCGTAACTAGTAATATAAGAAACGAATGCTGCAGAAAAACTGGTGTTAGTCAAAGCTCTTTTTTGTGCTTGCGACTCAGCAAATGAAAACTAATGTTATAACACTAAATACAATAAGAATTATGCACGACTACAACGGCTGTTACGAATGTCGATTTTATCTCTAACGAAATAAAGAAAAATTGAAGATAGACTTCGCCAGTATTTACAACAGGTAAGCGCTTCACCAAACATTTGAACGGCGGTTTCTTTATTTTTGTCTGCCTAACACTCAGTTCCCATGATAAGAGCACTAAGTCACTGGATTTATATAGGACCACAAGTAGACAATGTTCCTTTGCGGCACAAGCGTTACTTGCACTACTCACTTGTTATAACGTGTTTGTAGGTTTAGTCTTGATGCTTGTCTTTCCAAATGAAGGACAAAACTGCAACCAAGACATAAAATAAACTCTTTGAAAATAGAGCAAAATTTAAAAAGTTACGGCGACACAAATAAATCAGTTTCTTGTACGAAGAAAATAAGAGCAGAAGAATTCTGGGACTGTTTGCTCAATTCAGTACAGAGTCCTTTCTCTAAGTGATAAGCAAATATCAAATATTACAACATATTTTATTTAATATAATATTAAATAGTGTACGTCAGCACAATCACTTTATCACTCAAGTTAAATTATAAGGCTACATGTTTCGACTATAGATTAGTCATCCTCAGGCCTATTTTGTCAATTGTGTCACAAGATGCTATGCACACTTTGGGATCCCATCGTGTTTACATCCATGGAATGCATCAAATTAAATCGTTTGTCTCTAAGGGCGTGACATGCAAATTGTGTTTACAAGAGTGGGATACATAAAATTGGACCATTTGTCTCGTAAAATGTATTATACAAATTTTTTCTAAAAAGTTAAAATATTTAAAATTCTTAACGGTGTATTGCTGTTCACCATTTGCAAATATGAGTCCCGTTATCGTCTGGTTGTTTTTGGAGCTATGTGATACTGTATATTTACTGGTGACGTCGGAGTACGTCTTTGTTGCTGTTCCGTGGGAGTGGGTGTGTTATCAAATGATCTCGCACGCTGAAGTATTGGATAGTATTGTCTGGTAAGGTTCGCTGCTTGTTTCTATTGTTATGTTGTTAATGGACGGATAAGCTTCCAGTTACGATTTTCTCTTGATGTAAGTGCTGAGTTTTGGTTCCGCTATTTGTGTCGTCCTTGCGACCAGAAGTAGTCTTCTCCGACCTACTCTACGTACGTCGGAGAAGCCGTCCAAAGTCTGTACAGTGACTGTAATACCTAGAACAACATAGCTATAGAACGACATATTACACAGTGGTTAATATTCAATGCGAACGTATAGACACCTACGCTGTAGACTACTTCTGGTCGCAAGGACTACACAAATAGCGGAACCAAAAACTCAGCACTTACATCAAGAGAAAATCGTAACTGGAAGCTTATCCGTCCATTAACAACAAAACAATAGAAACAAACAGCGAACCTTACCAGTCAATATTATCCAATATTTCAGCGTGCGAGATCATTTGATAACACACCCACTCCCACGGAACAGCAACAAAGACGTACTCCGACGTCACCAGTAAATATACAGTATCCCATAGCTCCAAAAACAACCAGACGATGACGGGACTCATATTTGCAAATGATGAACAGCAATACACCGTTAAGAATTTTACATATTTTAACTTTTTAGACACAATTTTTATAATACATTTTACGAGACAAATGATCCAATTTTATGTACCCCACTCTTGTAAACACATTTTGCACGTCACGCCCTTAGAGAAAAACGATTTAATTTGATGTATTCCATGGATGTAAACACGATGGGATCCCAAAGTGTGCATAGCATCTTGTGACACAATTGACAAAATAGGCCTGAGGATGACTATAGTCGAAACATGTAGCCTTATAATTACCTTAAGTAATAAAGTGATTGTGCTGACATACACTATTTAATATTATATTGCGTTACAATCACATCGTGATGTTTGTATTTGTGTCAAAATTTGTCTCCCAAATTAAGGGATGAACAAAAGATAATGGCGGTAGTTGGAGGGGAGACAATATTAAAATGTATCTTAAAAGTACTAAAGGATGGCGTATACTGGATTCGTCTTCCTCAGGATGGAAAGAAATAACACCCGTCAGTGAAAAGGTAATAACTCTTGGAGTTCCATAAAGTGACGAACTGAGGAATTTCTTATCTTCTCAAGAAGGTGCTTCATGGAGTCAGATATTCAGTTGATCTTGGAATGTCCTTTTCACTCTAATTAGACTCAAAAGTTTTTATTTAATTCTTCATTTATTTGTGTCTACTTACATTTCGGACAAAGGTTCTTCCGTTCACATGTCCATGAAGTGCCACCTAGTTTTTAGGGCAATTCTTTTCCTTCTATAATGAAAGCTATCCACATACTTACACATGAGACAATTTGCAGAGGTCTGCATGTGAGGCCACCCTACAATACTGTTGCCTCATGTAAGGCAATGAGTAGTTTATAGTCCTTATTAGCAACAATATAATCATCATAGGTAATAGAGAGCGAAATAAATGGACCGGAATGATGGTTCGCCAACATTAGTTGGTCTTCAAAAAATGTATGTCCACACACGAAACAAAATCAAAACAGGATTAATGCAACAGGCGTCTGCAAGAGATGTGTCAGGAGATGACTGAATTATTAAACACTTTCACGATGAAGGAAGACTAATACGTCATCTAGGTTAATGAGCCAATCAAAACCAATAACGCCTGCGGACAAAAGTACCGCATAAAATATTCTTATTTTCAAAACATTTTCTTGGTTTATGCCTAACCCGAAAAGATGTATATTGATAAATCATTATTTTGTTCAGAAAAAGCACAATATGACCACTGCCACTGGAAGTCACTTGCCGAACCTCTCACATGATGTATTTTTGCTGTAACAACGTGCTGAAGGTTTCTAACCATACATTCCACACTTATCAAATATATTTTTTTCCCCATGGCGCAACAGCCTTTAGTGGGCAAGGGTCTCCTTACTACGGAGCCTTCACTACCGCACTCAGACACACCACACTCGGTAGGAATTCTCTGGACGAGTGTTCGGTCCTTCGCAGAGACCTGTACCTGATAACACACAAAACTCGCAAGGGACAGATATCCATGTCCACGACAGGATTATAACACGCAATCCCAACAACCGAGCGGCCGCAGACCCACGCCTTATAGCGCATGGCCACTGGTATCGGCCATAAAATACATACTTAAAATAAATCTACTGCGCCATGTAATGCTAATAGTGACACAAAATGAAAGTTCTAAATATTTAGCAGGCAGATACACATTGAAGTTTTAATCTCTAAAATGAAATTAGTGACTCTGTGTTACAGCGTAAACATTAGCGACAAGCCTAAAGAAAAGCCGCAGAACAAGTTTCTTGCCAGAATTTCTAATTAATTTAAATTAAGAAGGAGACCTGACACCTTTGGCAGCTGTATGTTTGCAAACACCAGACGGCGTAACGGCGTAAGGTGACTTGTGGTTCAAATGTGATGGCACACGCGCAGAAACCAGATTTCTTCTTTCAGCGAAACGGACCGAGTTCATTTAAATCGGCGTGGGCGTCTGTTCAATCGACTACTGGCAGCCGTGGTGTGCGCATCAGCGGTAGTAATGCTGGATACACCAAGTTCCGAGACAGTGTGAACGGTACTGGCTACCCACTCCATTCGCCTGTTTCCCCTTCACTTCCCCTCCCGTGTGTCACCGTGTTCCATCACATTTCAACTGGTGTCTAACTAAAATATAGCTGTAAATTAAATTTTTAGGGTACCGCTGTAGCACAGTGGTGAAAGTGCTGTGCTACAAATCAGAAGGTCGCTGGTTCGATCCCAGCTGGTGTCAGTGGATTTTAAATTGACGTAAAATTCTTCCGATCGCACTATGGTCCTGGGATCGACTTAGCCTCTAACAGAAATGAGAACCAGGAGTATTTTCTGGGGGTAAGGGCAGCCGGTGCTTAAGGCTGACAACCTACCACCGTACTGTGCCGTTGTCAGGAAATCTGGGAGCCTTAACTTCCTGGAACGCTCTGGGTCTCTCCAGGCCTGTAAATGGACTGCTTTACCTAGCAATTAAATTTTTATCGGACCTAAACACACTTCATGCTAAACGGGAGGACTAAAGGGATTCATATCCGCATGCAGTTATCAGTACAGTGGCTAATATTCGAACCTCAAAAATATGGACGCTACAAAAAAAATAGTAACGTTTATTGTGTTACTGTCCGAGAGGTTTGTGGAAGCGACCTTACAATGAAAGCCAATCAAACTGTTGTCAGTATTTAAGAGTTTTACCTTAGATGACCAGTTATACACTGAAATAGGAGTCGGGATATTGCATTCAGTAAATTGACTAGGCTACGGGCAGTACAACTGAGAAATCGGGTTTCGAATATCGGCAGAGAAAGTAATTTTATCATTTTTCAAAGCATCAGCACCGTCTCTGGGGCCCAGCCAGCCTCCTATACACTGAGCACCGAGTCTTCTTTCACCCGGAATAAATAGGCAGCGGCGGTAAACCGACACCTCCATCTAGTACCCTGGTTATGAATGACTGACCACATACTTCTCCCATCCCCCTGTGTGCCTTACGGCGTGCATAAGGACAAATTTACTTTTACTCTACACGAAATAATTATTTGTAATAAGTTCAGTAATCCTAACTCACAGCAGGATGGGATATTCTACGAGAACGTAACTTTTACCTCAAGTTCTCGATTTTTGCTTTGTGTTGTTGTCCCAGAAGCTACGCGGCTGGTCTGAAGAAAATCTAAACCCTGATCAGTAGGCCCATTTGCCCCTACCGTGCCACCGGTGAAAATGAGTCAGGTCACAATTATTGTTACGAGCACTACTGGTCCTTCAAGTTATGGGAGCTGGTTTTTATGAACACGAAACACATTATACTGAATAATAATCAAGTACTAATTATACATAATTATATACAACATTAATAAACGGCTTTATTAATCAAAAGCCAACGGCGATTTACGTAAAGAATCGATTACCTTTGAATAAACACGCCTCATTATTCTCATGAAAGCAAATACGATGAGGGGATCCGCTTAATTTACTTCACTGCATATTTAGTCAACACATAAAAATCACAGGCTTCTACCTTGGCGAATTACGACCGCATGTCTGCTTCTTTGTAACTAAAATTTAGTAATACTCGTAAATCGTCGGCGTAAAGGAGAACCAAGTATGTCCACTTGGTTGAAAAATTAAAAATTTTAACCATTACCTACATATGTCAACTTCTTGACCCTGTAAAATTTTCTAAGTCCTTTCACGAAATATCTACGATGGTACAAAATAAATTAATTTTTGCTAAGTACAGGGAAGCTGATTTACTAACAGACGAAATCATCCGAGGGCACACTTGGACTTAGTGGGTTTTTCTTGTGAACCCACGAGTCATTCGTGTAGTAGAAAAGGCCGGATTAACTGCAGTACCGCAGTTGCTGCACAGCCCTGGGTCTGTTATATAAAGAAATTTTGATATCTAAATTTCTTATTTTATTTCAATCCCTTGTCTTTTCATGTTCCACTCTTTTTCAAATTCCCTGCCATCCCAGTGTGTATCAGAACAATTGGAAGTATCCCCTAAAATTATAAGCCCCACAGCACTACACTGCTTATATTCAGTAGGCCTTATGGGTCTAATATACAGACACAGTCGAACGAGTTTGTAAATAAAGTGTTTTATCAAACTGGGGCGGAAATGATGTTTTTCAGAAGCAGATTTGAGTGACCATTAGGCCTACACAATGTCACTGTCTTAAGGTCAAAGCTATATCAGAGTAACTACGTTATTCCAAGATATTCTGTCATTTTTGCTGCACTGCTGCATAAAATAAATTACGTAATTTCTAATCAACGGACATGATAGAACCATTACTGTAATTTTAGCCAAGCACTCTATAAAGCTCCATGATGATGGATCCCTTGTGATCCGAAACATGTTGGATCAGTTTTAAATATTTTTAAATGTTTTATAATAATTCTTATTGTATCTACGAATTACATATTTGTGTATCTCTTGGATAATAAAGTATTTTAATAACCAATTTCTTCTTTATGTTTTTCAGTCGTCAGCTGAGACGAATTCATGCAGGTTATTATTAAGCATAGTTTCCGAACCAACATCGGATTTCCTGACAGAATTATCGTCTTAGGACTACTGGCTTTTATTACAATAAAATTACTTCTATTCTTACTATTCTTACTATTTCTAACTTTTTCTTCAGTAATGCAAATTTCGAGGCACTTTTTAGAAACAGTGACATTCTCTGTTTTGCGTAACTTAATGCAGAGAAATGGCTATGCTGGGGATCTGTTACACAATTCATGAAGAGGTCAAATAGGCACAAATAGGACTAGAAATACACAAATACACAATCATTTTACAAATAAAATTGTTAACAGCTATTGGTGACATAATCACTGTACTTCGGAAATGAAAGTGATAAGTTTTGTAACTGACAAAATGGTTTTGGTTATCGTCGTTACCAGCATATGTATATGTATATGTATATGCCTGTACTTGTTTATTCTGGTACTGTTATTTTGTATTTAGACCTAACAGATACCTTTTATTTTTAAGAAGGCACCAATCATTGATACATGCGGGATGGTAGAAGTTCATTATCAACCATCTATCCATCCACTTATCCATTCATTCATCCATCCAACCAAGAATCTCAGTAGAGGAGAGTCCTTCTTCGTATGCTTTACTTCTACAGGGAGTCAAAATTTACCCGCAATTTACGTAACTTGAGAGTCATTTCCACGTTCACAATAGCACAGCACTGGTCCTAACCCGAACTACGCCATTCTACGCTATTACTGTAAAACGAACTTTAATATTTTCCTCTCATCTACGCCTAGATCTTGTAAGTGGACTCTATATGATTACCACCCAAAAACCTGCAAGAATATCCGTTCTCTATTACGTGTGTTACATTTCCAGCGCAGCTCATTCCCCCTCGAAATTTTCACCCCCATACCGTATGCCTAGGTACAAAACATGAAGCTCGTTATGACGCTACTTTCAAGGTCTGTTGTTACTTCTTCCTTCTTAGGTTAAAGCGCTCCCTTTAGCACCCTATTTTCCTTCTATTACTCTTTGCAAAATTGACTACATTAGCAAATAAAAAATAATGAAATCTTGCAATTATTCCACTCCCTATGCCAATACCATATATAATTAATCATTTTGAAAATTCTCATTAAATACGGATACCTTGCTAAAAAAAATAAAGGTTTAAAATGGAAACTCAATTTCAACGACAGTTTTTGTGATGTTTTGCTGACCGTGCAGCTCAGTATAATTATCTCAGTAATTAACCAAATTGATGCACAAAATTTTAGTTTTACTATGAGTTTATTTCCGCCTCTATATGTTTCAAGCACATGTGCTCATCATCAGGAGGTCAAAATTGCATTACACAGCCTCTGGTATCATCACACCTATAGGTGGCCGTCTCGTGCACATGTTGAGAGAGGACTCTCTCAACCTGTGCACGAGACGGCCACCTATATGTGTGATAATATCAGAGGCTGTATAATACAATTTTGACATCCTGATGATGAGCACATGTGCTCGAAACATGTAGAGGCATGAAATAAACTTATTGTAAAACAAAAGTTTTGGTATCAAGTTGGTTAATTACTGAGATAAATTCAACGACAGTGTTCACTTTACCGTCCAAACTGGAAACCTGTAGGGAGGACAGCTGAATTTGATTATTTGTGATATTTATGAATAGATCTGGTAAGTTTCTGTTCAGTTAGAACAGTTCTAGTTACACACAATATGCACCTTCGAATAGGTAAACAAACAGAAACACAAGCCCTCCGTTGCCTACCAAATACAAGACGAGCAGCGGTGTTATGAAAATAACAATTTGGTCTTTTATTTTTAACAACCATAGTTCCGTGCATCGCCAATATATTCTCAGAGTACAAACAACAAAATGCAACAAGATGCCTTCCAGGCTAGCAGCAGGTAGCAGTAACGGTCTGACAAATGTCTGCCGCTATATGTGCAGTTTTGTGCTCCTGATGATGGACGGAAAACCCGTCTGAAACATGTAGAGCGTCTTGCAGAAATAAATAAATTTGAGAAACGTTGCATCTTGTTGGTTGTACTCTGGTTCTTTTAAGAAGCGAAAAACTTCGGAAGTGTTTAGATTAAAAAATTAAGCAAATATAGATTATTAAAAAGAACAGAAATTGGGAATTTTTAGCATTATGCTCCTCACATCCGTTCAGATCGACTCTTTTTTCTGCAGATGGCTGTTGATCCCAAAAATGAAACAGCTCAAAGAGCTACATACATATCGGAAAGGATTCATATTCCAGATACGTGCAAAACAATATTATTTAACAACGTCGAACAGAAACATAGGTTGCCTCGCGTTCCCTACGGTGTTATGTATCATTGTTTGCCATAAGCTGTGTTATTCTCGCTAACTTACTACCATGAAATCAACGGCGACATAACAGCTACGAAATGAAATTTGTGAAGAGGTGTGATTTGTCATACTTGCCGATGGAAAATGACCTTCGCGACGTTTACGAGCAGGTTATACGGGATCACACAACACATTCCTCAAGCCAGGGATCATTTTTCTAATAAAAACTTAGAACATCACATCAACGAGGTGATATATTCATAAATAGTAGGATAAACATGACATAGGAACGAGTACGTCTTAACATAAAACTCCTGTATAAAAAATTTACCTGATGTGGCCATAAAGAAACATTTGGCCACAAGCACCAGATGCGTCCCGGTAACGGGAGGTAATTTGCGTACCATGTCAACGGTCGAAATGAGGTACAGGCTCCTACTTTCAAACAGGTCGCTTCTGTAAAGATACACACAACGGCGATGCTGACGTTTGTTACCCACCAGATGGATGCGCACTGCCAACACGTCACTTTTGCCGTCCTCGCAAAAACCATATGAAATTACATCCATTTATTTCTTATGTTCTTTTTTTTTTTGGCAGCTGGTCAGTAATTACAACATTCCTGTGGTTCTGTTAGTTGAAGTGGTCTGATTCATTCTTCCCTGACAATGGCTTCACGAATTCAGTGGCTGTAGTACTGTCCACCATCAGTGGATAAGTTCAGTAAGATTTACTAGTAACAATTATACCTTCTCGGACCTCCGAAGGACTCCCTGCCATTTCCCATTACTTGCTCTTCTGCCACCTCCAAATTCCCACTCATTAATTATTTTCTTCTGCTAATAATTCTCTCTTTGACTGGTAAATAAAACTAGGCTGATCTCAGACAAACTAATTCATTTTCTTCTGTTGGAAACAAGTTAAGAAAAGAACATTAAAATATTCGCAGCAGTTGGCTGGTGAGCGTCTTTACTGCGTTCTTTAATAACCCCTTTTGTGGGCTTAGTTAAAATATGTTTTTAGGAAGCTAGCTTACACTTACATTTATACATAGGTGTGATATATAGTCAAAACATACAGAATGCACAGTTAGCGCAACATATCGACACCATTGCACAGTGGCCTATACGAAATCTAATTAAAAATATTTAATACTATGTGAGAATTGGAGTGGAAGTAAACGCTGAGAAAATTAAGTGCATAGCCATGTTTGGCGAGAACAGCATGCTGGACAAGATCACAACAGAAAGGCAGGCAATACAATTTTTGAAAGGGTGAAACAGTTCAGATATTTGGGACACAACCCTAACAAATTAAAATCTTATTAATGAAAAAATTATGAGCAGATGGAAGTCGTGGAATGTTTGCTATCATTTGGTGCAGAATCTTTGTCTTCCATTTCACTTTCCAAAAATATAAATATCTACATAATACAGAACTGCAATTTTGCCTCTTCTTTTATAGGGTTATAAAGTTTGGTCTGTCACAATGAAGGAGAATTATGGGTGGAGGGTGTTTGAGAAAAAGATGCTGAAAGGACATTTGGGCCAAAAGGAATGAAGCAGCAGGCGAGGAAAGAACACTAAATAACGAGTAGCTTTATGCCCTGTTCTCCTGACCAAATATTATTCGGGTGATGAAATTAAGAATAATATGGGCTAGGCATGTAGCACGTATTGGGGACAGGACAGGTACATACAGGGTTTTGGTGGGGAGACCTGAAGTAAAGACACAGCTTGTAAGAAATAGACGTAGAAGGGAAGATAATATTAAAGAGCGTTTTCATTAAGTAGGTTGGGCAGGCATGGAATGGATTGCATACGGCTTGGCTTTTTTTATTTCGTTCAAATACGACGTGACCTTATTTACATGTAAAACCACAGCAACTGCGTTGTATTCGATAGATCATACTGTACAGCGCCTACATCCACAGTGGCTTGCTTAGTTGTTTCAATTATGTCATATTACACTATACAGTGTCTATATACAAGTTTCCTCTTACCTGTTTCTACATCCACATTACACTATACAGTGCCTACTTCCAATTACCCGCTTAGTCGATTCTACATGCCACTTTGCACTCTACAGTGTCTACATCCAATATACCACTTAGTTGCTTCTACATGCCATATTATCCACATCTGGAAAGAGAATTCGTAAATATTTCTACTCCGTTATTCCATAAACATCAAAGAGGGTTCCATAATTTGATTTCAGGAGGGGGACGTTTTGATATCTTAAAAGTAAAGTTCCATCTCTTATTTTGGTTGACGTACCTCCACCTTATTAGTGCAGTAATTGGATTGCATGATGGCAATTAGAGAGCCAACTTAATGTAGCCGGCAGGTTGTTTGTTCCCTGGGGGTAGGCAAACACGACAGACATGAAAGGAGAGAAATCTCGTCAGGCACGTGAAAGTTCCGCGTAATGTGACGTGTGAGAGAGAGTAGAGCTGCAAGACGAGAAAGTAACTCCTCTCTACCCGCGATTCTGTTATTTCTCTCTTAAAGACTGCTTCATAATACACGATTTGGTTGCCACCACAGCCGGGATGGCATATTCGAACCAATGTAGTATTGATCGATGACAACATTCTTTGAAAATGCAGACACCTAAAAATGACTTTTCAGTTCGCATGAGTGACGCAGATGGAATCTGTAGTGTTCGCGTGTTCACGCTACTTGCATATCCTGAAACCTGTAAACAGTTTGATATCAACGGGGCAATACAGACATGGTCTGTCAGTTAAGGAAGGTAACTGTCACTAAGAGCGCTAAATGCGATTAAGCAGGGCGTTTAAGCTGAACCTGATACAGCGTCGTTCAGAAATTCCTTGTCAAAGAAAAGAAGAAAATTGAATTATTACTCTATTAGCCAACGTGTATGTGTGTGTGTGTGTGTGTGTGCATATATATATATAATCAAATTTATCTAAAAAGCTTTATAAATTTCATACACAATGTGATACTTTCAAATACCCATCAAACTTAAGTCTTTATTTTGCCAAAAGTATGTATTAAACATACATTCAGAACACATAGTTGCTTGTTATCTCCTAAACGTAATACGTTGTCACATTTTATTTGTTGTGAAATACTGTGAAAATGTTGTGAAGAATAAATTATCTTTCGGCTACGAGTTGAGACCCCCGGGGATGAGTGGGAAACAAACTCAAAGAAAAGCATCATCTATTTCGAAGCTGTCCATATCGTGCAATGTTTTCAATTTTTTACACCAACCAAATCCAGAGTATGTCGAAGCTACGTCTATAACATTGACATGTATTTAATATTGGTTGTTGCAGTGAATTGAAATTATTGATCAGAGAAGAGATCTGGATAATATTTACAAACAAAGTAAAAGAAAGACAGTAGTTAAGCGCACGTTAGAAGTGAGGAACAGACCTGATTACTGGTACAAGAAATTCAACAGAAATTATTCTGTGTTACAGTTTTATAAATTAATGACGATACTTTTCTTTGTGTTTCACATAACAAGAGTTCTTTATGCTGTCACTAAAATCCATCACCTTTGTCATAAACAAGACCTTTAACATGAAATTATTTTGATACAATATTCTTCTTCTTCCATTGGCACTACAGCCCACTGTGGGCTTTGGCCTGTCGAACAATGTCCTTCCATTCTTTCCCATCTACCACCGACTCTCTCCATCTTCTCACTCCCAGCACATGAAGATCTCTTTCTACTTCATTCTTCTAGGTTTTAGCATGGTTTGTACGTTCCATGTAGCTACGGTTATTTCTGTAAATCCAGTGTCCTTCCATCCGTCATCATTTAATCTATCCAGCTTTTCCTTTGCTCGACTTTCGTAAAAATCAGTTTTTTTTTTTTTTTTTTTTTTTTCTGGTTGGGGTTGTTAGCCCCACCCCAAACTCCCAACCTGGACGACCAGGGTATCCCTTTTTGTCTGGGTCATCACCTTTGCCCTGTCTGGCATGGGTGGCCCTACCAGTAGCATACACTACCGCC
>Ga0123352_10001701_pt1 | contig 29742 bp, 14 predicted proteins | sample TergutLab28metaG_FD_89700 | JGI IMG/M metagenome (GOLD analysis project Ga0123352, IMG submission 89700) | Labiotermes labralis P1 segment gut microbial communities from Petit-Saut dam, French Guiana - Lab288 P1 | ecosystem: Host-associated > Arthropoda: Insects > Digestive system > Gut ... | reverse complement strand
TCAATCAATTCAGCTGCTTCTGCCAGTTTCTGATGGATAATTTTGGCTAGTCCATCATGTCTCTTTACATACTCGGTAGGTGCTATTTGCTCACATGCTGCAGTAACGTGTTGGATCGTCTCCGATTCTTTTCCACATCTGCATAGCTCTTCGGTGTCTGGCTGCTTCAAAATATATTTCTTGTAGTTTCTTGTTAGTATGACGTGGTCCTGTATTGCTGTTAAAAAGCCCTCTGCTTCGGCGAACAAATCCGCGTTTGTCAGCCATTTGTTTGACACTTCTAAGTCTACATATTGTTGGGTGAGGTCATACGGATGGCGGCCATGCAAGGCTTTTTGGGACATTGTCTCTTGACTTTGTAATTATATTCTTCATCTGTGGGAAGTTCATTTGTATTTGTGCAGACTAAGTCCAGTGGTGTGCACCTATCATCTGCTTTTACTACTGCAGCATGAAGAGATGACGTGACCTGTTTGTTTAACTATGTCTGAAGGAGCTTCACCTGTTTATCACGCAGTCAAGTTATATCAATCAATCCTCTGCCACCCATTTGCCGTGGTACAGTAAGTCTTTCCTTTGCAGCACGGGGTGGTGAAATCTATATCTCGTAAGTAATGTTCTCACTTTGTTTTGGAGGTTCTTTAAGTCTGTAGGTGTCCATTTCACTGTTCAGAAGCTAAATGTTAGTACTGGGGTCACATAAGTATTGATAGGTTTATCGTATTTTTTCCATTCACCTTTGTCTTTAATATGCTTTTTGTGCGATTTAAGTATTCTTCGCCTAGCTTCTGTTTCACTCGGGCATGGTTAATTTGTTTAGCTTGCATGTGGCCCAGGTATCTATACAAGTTATCCTCGTCCATGGCTTCCATTGTGTCATCATCCTCTGTTGTGAAGTTACTCATCTCTAGTTTCCCCTCTGCAATATATAATGTTTTACACTTTTCAATCCCAAATACCATTTTAATGTCTCTTGAAAAAGTGAGAGTGAGCCACAGAAGTTCTTGTAGTTGATTGTTTGTAGCTGCGTATAGTTTAATAACATCCATGTATAAAAGATGGTTCAATCGTTGCATTTCTTGGTTACCAGAGTGTTTACCAAACCCATAGTTTATTCTGTTGAGCAGATAAGAAAGGGGGTTTAGTGCAAGGCAAAACCATAACGGGCCAAGACTATCCCCTTGGTATATTCCTCACTGTAAATGGATCGGGTCACTCATAATACGATGATTTTTCACTTTGACTTGGAGGGTAGTTGTCCATTTATTCATCAGCTGTTGTAATGAGTTAATTATCTGTCGGTCTATTTTGTATATTTGTAATACGTGTATAAGCCAGCTGTGTGGCACTGAGTCAAAAGCCTTATGATAATCAATGTTTGCTATGTACAAGTTTCGGTTATCTTTATGCGCCTGTTGCAATACTACCAATCTATTATTAGTTGTTCTTTACAGCCCTGGGAGTTTTTGATACATCCTTTCTGTTCTTCTGCTAAGTTTGTTTGTGTCTAGATGCTTATATATCTTTTCAGCTATACATGCTGTGTATATCTTGTAGATTGTGCAGAGGCAAGTTATTGGCCTATATTTGGACAGATCCTGAGAGTCTTGGCTTTTCAGTAGTAGGCATGTGACTCCTTGAACTAGAAAATCTGGAATGTTTCTGGCATCCTCCAAGAATTGATTAAAGTGATGTGCTAAGTAAGAATGAGTTGCAGTAAACCACATAATCCAGAAGTTGTTTATTCCACCTGGTCCCAGTGCCTTCCAGTTAAGTGTTTTGGCAATCAGTCAAGATACTTGTTCTGTGGTTATTGGGCTATGTTCTATTGCTGTTACGTTAGACACTCCTGTTTGCTCCCTTCTTATCCAACTTGCTTTTAAATTATGTTTGACTGCGTTTCCCCAAGTGGACGCCCAGAAGGCTGTTAAAGCCTGTTTATCCGGCAGTGTGTCATGGCAGTCAAGTCATCATTCACTTTTTAGGTTGTGATAGGAGGTTTTTTCGTTGGTGGTAAAAAGCCTAAGCCGTTGTGATTTTACAGATAGCCTTTGCTTGAGGGTGTAAAGTATTTCCGTAATGTGAGCACTGTTTGGATCATGTTTGGTGTGTACATGTACTTTTTTTTTGTATCCTGCAGGTATGTTTTTGCAATCTTTTACTGGTATTGCCTTTTTGGGCTTGTTGCACTCATCCAATGTCTTTTCTCAAATCGTCAATTTGTTTCTTAAGTCTTCTTTCCCATGGCGGGGTTTGTGATTCATTTTGTATGTGGTTCAGCTTTTTTCCGTCTACTCTGGCCCCTGACAACCTCACAGTGGCAACTGCTGTCATGTAAATGGTGTCATGTAATTCAAGGAAACTGGTGACATTGTGTTTCAAATAGTCCAGAAGTATGTCCTGGTTTACGGTGGTTATGATGGTGGCTAGCTTCTGGGAACACTTTTGTTTAGGTATCTGATATCGCATAGTTGGGTCTGTTCCCTCAAACTCTTTTAGTACCTTGTAAAATTCTATTTTTATTTTGTCTAGTTCTGGGTTTTCTGCAGTCGGTGGGTGTTCTAATCTTCGGCTATCTTCTTTTTGTTCAATTTTGTCAGTAGGTTGTGTCGTTTCTTTCTCTGAATTTACATTTGCCTCCTTGAGGGTTTCAGCCACTTGTGCTCTCTAATTTCTTCTAACCAGCGTTTTGATAGTAAGCCTTTAGTAACAATGCCCCTTCGTTGCTTTGCTATTCTTTGTTCACTAATCTCCATCTCCGGGTACTGCCTCGTAAACCTATCATGTAATTCTCGTCTATATCCAATTTCAATAGTTTCTAATTTGGTAAAAGGTAAAGCAGTCCCATTACAGGCCTGGACAGGCCCAGAGGATTCCAGGAAGTTAAGGCGATTTCGTCACAGCGGCACAGGATGGTGGTAGGTTGTCAGCCTTACACACCGGCCGCCTTTACCCCTAGGAAATACTCCTGGTACTCATTTCTGTTAGAGGCTGAGTCGACCCCAGGGCCATAGTGTGATCGAAAGGATTTTATGTCAATGAAAAATCCAGTGACACCAGCTGGGATCGAACCAGCGACCTTCCAATTTGTAGCACAGCACCTTAACCACTGTGCTACCGCAGTCCCCGTTTCTAATTTGGTGATTATGTAATATTGGCGCATAATAAATGTGTTCATTTCTTTGCTCCACTGTATGCGCTGATGTGTTTTCCCAGTTTTAGTGGTCCCGAGCGTGGCTTGGGAAACAGTTTCAACTGGTTCGGTCTCTTGTTGCTGTGTGGACCTGCGACAGGGTCTTGTGGTAGCTGTATGTGGGATGGCACCACTTGCTCCACCAATCACCACGGGAAACCATCGCTCATTTTCCGCTGAATGTCCAGTTCCCAAACATCTAGCGCAGGTGATATGCTTATTATTATTATTTAATTCTGCCACTGCTGTGTTTTAATTTCATTACGCCTAACCTCTCACAGATAAGCTGATCATGATATTCCCTGCATTTTATGGAAACCGAGGGTTTGGGTGTTACAAGCACCCACCACTAAACTCTGTCTTGAAGTAGATAAATTCAGCCCACACCCACCCATTTCATTTCTTCAAGGTTAATTTTAATATCAACCTCCCATTCTTGTCTAGGACTTCCCACTTGAATGGGGATCTTTTTTTCTTGTAGTGGTTTCCTTCTCCAAGAAAATATCTAGGGGGCTGATAGGTAGGAAGTAGCAGGAGGCTCCAAAAAATTGAACATTGATGAGCTCATTGTGGTCACTAGTACAGTATTCAGTGTTTGTATCTTAAATTGCATGCATTCCTCAAATACTATAAATTTAGCTGAATTTTGCCTATCTGAGCTGTGCTTCAGATGAAAATGAATTCACAATTATTACTTTCAGACACATTTTCTACAAAAATTATATTTACTTCTTAATCTGTTCATTGAGAAAATGTTCTCTATTTCTAAATTTTAAGATCACTGAAGTGTTTCTGAAGATTCAAGTCTACTGGAATTGTCTTGTCAGCTGGTAAATGGTTGGACTCAATGCTTCTGAACATGCGCAGAAAGAAATTACAGGTCATTTTCTTGTCTCACTGACAACTTACATAAATACTACTGCTGACTGTGTACTTTAAAATGTCCAATACAACTACATGTTTTAATATTATTATAAGTAGGTTTGTATTTTGAGAGAACAGGCATAGGTTCTGTGTAACTACAAATCACCTGCTTTAAGCAACAAGGTGACAACAGCAATGTTGTTGGTGCATGCAGCAAGGTGAAGTGGTGTATTTCCCAGAGGATCTTTGATATTAGGATCAGCCCCTCTCTCCAACAGCAGCCTACAAAATCATGAACCAAAAATATAAGTTATGATAGAGGTTTCCATGGCCAAACCTCACTTCAGTATCCCATATTTAGTAATCCAAGAAAATCACAACCCTGTAAATGTAACAGATGCTGCACTGAGCACAGATTGAGGTCTGGTGATGAAAACATTCTGATTAAGATCCTGTTTTGCAGAATGGCAGTGGAACGTCCTTTTGACTTCCTGACAAAAACACTGTATTTACCTGAATGTAAGATGACCCCCTTTCACTATCTCAATTTTTTTGGGGAAAGCACCTGCATATAACACATATAAATCTGTGAAAAATTACAAGGCAGCTCCCACTGTTCAGACGATCAATCAGGAAAAAAAGTTTTCTTTTATTCAGATAAATAGTATTATTATATCCCTGTAATACACAAGTTTACTTCTCACATTCATCACTCTCACTTCATAAGTCATCTGATAAGCAAAGGCACACTTATGATGTCCATAGTAGCCTAGATGGCAGGATGCATATGTAAGATGCAGGTGGTCAGAATGTGATTCCCCCTATGGTGAATTTTTTAAATCACAATGTTTAGGACGACTTTGGCTAATATGCTGTGTATCTATTTCTGTTCTTCCCGTTTTCATTTACTTTATACAACCTTCATCCTGCCCTCCCACATATTTTACACACAATTCTATGGTGTGTGCATATGAGATTTTGTGTATGCCACTGAGATAAGGGCAATCACAACTGCATTACGGAGTAAGGATACATCAGATAAATGGTGGTCTTCATGCGGCAGTGCCTCATGAACTACCTAGCAGGGAAAAACCACAAAAATACCTGCATGCATTACAAGGACCCCAACTATGCGAATAAGATAAGGAATGCACAGTGTGCTGCCAAACTCATAATGTGAAATTTTTATCATTGTAAAATGAGCTGCATTTTCAAACGAAGTAAAAATTGCAAACAGTGAGTGCACCAAGCATTTGTTTTATGTGCCTGTGATACACATTTTTGTCTTTCCATTCCCCTCACAACAAGCACCATCTTGAATGCTTCAAACCTCTCAAACGTCTGAAGTGTTAGACACCATTTTGACAAGACATTAAGCTTGACTCTTGTAAAATAATGGCATCCTTACAAACTTTCACACATTTCTCTTATGCCCAAACGTGGAAGAAAAATAAAAGAAAATACATTTTGGCTAGGAAGTCAAGAGGGTACACTGTCATGTCCCAGAACTGCAACCTTAATCAAATGGTGTCAACTGACACAGTTTCCTTCGAAATAACAAGGTTGTACTAACAATCATTTAGTGAAAATATTAATTCCTATCACAAACAATAAGTAAAGTGTTCCATAAAACAGGCATTTCAGTACTTTGGACAAGGACACAGGATGGCAGGCTCAAAAAATATACAGAATTACAAGGGATCACTCCAACCATCAAGATAATTAACAGGGACTGTTGAAAGACAGTAGAAAATGTGGTGTTCAGTCATGTCAATAAATAGTGCTGCAAATGAAATCATAAATGTCTCTTGAAAATTAAACATATGGCCAGCAACACTCTCTGCAGTCAAGTTAGAGTCAGAAATAATGCTGGAATTACATGGACAAACAAATGAGTTTTTATATGGCTTCGATTAGAGTAGTACTTGGGTTCGAGCCCTTCCAGGCCCAATGCACCTAGATTATATATGGTTTACTTAACCTTTATCCAGTCAGGTTGGTATTTAAATGTTGATACATGGTTTATGAAAAACATAAGTGCTACTTGAACAAAAAAATGATAAAATTATAAAAACAAAAGGCATTTTGTGGAAAATAAAACAAAGATTATGTAGCCTGTCATAAAATGGAGTAAATTTCCTTGTTGTCTAAATACATAAAATGAATTTCAGGGGTGTTTTTATGTGCATATACATACGAACACAGTTATTTTAAAAGTTAAAAATGATCCTGTCTGTAGCTAAGAAAATGCAGCATTAAACAGCAGGATGATTAATGAACAGGAAAATTATTTCAAAGGTGTCCATTCCATACATGTTGTAGATCAATGTACTCAGTCTTTTTATTTCACTAACCAAATTCACAGTATTAATTACATATAAATATTAAGGGTACAATTGTACCACAACATGCTAGAGATATGCCTTTAACATTCACATATTGCATTTCATTGGTGAAATAAAAAACTGAGTACAATGAATTGAAAAATGTGTGGAATGAACGGCTGCAGCCAAATTTTGGGTACAATTCCAGCACTTTCCTGCAAGGACTGAGGAAAATCATAAAAAAAAAACTCAGAATGGTTGCTGTCCAACCAAGACTGGAGCTAGTTGCCCCCAAAATACAAACTAGAAGCAAAACTGCTTCAGTTCACTTGCTTGGTGACAAACACATGAGAACATATCAGTGAAATGAGTTCAGTACAAAACATTGATCAGTTCTTTACTTTCACCATTCATACCCACACAACAAAGCAGCATACTTACAGAAGGAGAAACAGTGACAAACCTCACAATATCACAATAACCTCTGCATGCAGCCAAATGGAGAACAGATCTCTGCTGACAATCAGTACAGTTTGGGTTAGCTCCATCAGCTAATAAGGCTGCCACTCTTTCCACATCATTAGTTGAGACTGCTCGACATAGTCTGCGTGCAGCTGCTATAAAAAAAAGAAAAGGAAAGATTGCTTGAACAGCAGTCCTTAACACTAGTCATGGCCCTTATTCCATACAACTGTTGGTTGAACAGCAATAACACATACCGTAACTAGTGTGGTGGATAAAAGAAAGGCAGAAAGCATTACAAAGGGTGTTTTTTTTTCCTGCTTGACTGATAAGTACAAGTCAAACACTCTGCCCAATGCTCTGTCAGCACTGCATTGTATGTCACATGTCAGTGGGGTTTAACAGTCGATGACGAGAGCTAGATGAATGATTGTAGTGATAATAACCTTTTGAAATTCTAAAAAAAAACTCACTGGAGCATCAGACTGGTGCTTAACAGTCAATTAGGAAAAAGCACTCTATATTTGAAGCAACCTTCACATTCTGGCTAATTAAAAAAACTTTGAGCAAATTTTTTATTTAGTCAGTAAATATCCAGTCTCTAGATGAAATAAGTACCTCCACTGAGCACATTAAAGTTATGTCATCTTTTCAACCTCGAGTAAACACATGCAGGACATGCGAATAAAAGAAACATACCAATGTTACCCATTCTGTCAGTAATGTCTTGGGCTAGCTGCAACATCAGGTTGAACAGTGAGTAAACTAACACTTTAAGAAGAGCCTCCACTCTCGTCATCACGGAACTGTATAAAGTTATACTGAATTCAACTGCCATAAAAGCTTCAGACTGCCTATTCCTTGAGTGCTCAGTGTAGCTCCACAGGTAGTATCAGCATCACTTACACATACTTTATATCCAGAAAAATGCATTTATTTGTGTAAATACTGTACATACATTATATGTTGCTAAAATTAGGACAAACATGGGCACAAAAAGAAAGAAGATAAGTAACAAACTGCAAATGATCCAAGGATAAGCTAATCCAAATGTGTGGTGCACAAAAATGCTTGTCTGGCATCATCAGTTATCATTAACATCAAACAGTATGCAGTCAAAATAATGGAACGAAATTAAATGTGAGGCATCATAAAAATATAACATGAAGCATGCAGCACACAAGAATTGGAAGAGATTTTGATGGAAGTGTTTTCTGCAAATGAGATCTCAGAAAGTGTCCCTTAACATATATCACATGAAAAAGACAGTAAAAGCACAGGTATTTAAAACCGACACACTTACAGCCTCAAAGACAGGCTGCACATGATGCAAATGAGGCCTGATATAGGACAACAAACCAAGTCTGGTGAAGGAGGATGTGCCACTTATCACTGCCTACTTTCATGCATGGAGTGAAAGAGAAACCATTTGTAATGTAAATGAGACAGCATTTTTCTGGTCCGTACTGACTGACAAGAGACTGAATATCACAAAAGCCTGCAGAGGTGAGATGAACTGAAAAAATGACCAGCAGCAGTTGGTACTGAAAAATTTTACCCCCATTTGATTTAGAAGTTTGCAAAATGCAAGTGTTTTAACCCTTATGACCACAACAATGCACTCAAGGATTTTTGGGACAAGGTCAGAAAACATCAGTTTTGTGCCTACTAATGTATACTAAAAAGTGTCAGTATACTGTCTGGCCCTCAAGCTAGAACATCATACCACAATGGTATGACAATCAAAGGTAGGCGTGTTCGAAAAGTACAACACATGTACAACATATGGCACAGAAATACATACATAAATTTTTTACATAAATGGCAATTGCCCTGGCTGGTTGCAACAAAAACTAAACTAATATCTCACTCAGCAGTAAATGGCAACTATTGTAAATGTATATATGTAGCAACTGTCCTGAAAAGGTGTTAATTTCAGTTTTTGTCAAACTGCAAATAGTGTACTTAATAAATGAATGCCATTTTCTGATTCAATCCTGTATGGACCCTAATTAAGTTTTCTCAGTTTTATGGTACACAAAACTTATTACCAAGATAATCTCACATGGGAACTTCACTTGGCTCTAGAAATGTAAATATTTGCAATTGGTCATGTCTTTCTCAAACACCCAGTACATTCTAAAACCTCATACCTTCTTTGACATCAAATCATGTACTTTACCTATATTTTTCGCGGATATGATAAATGAATTCAGCCGATACATGCGCAAACGTGAAACTCGGTCCTTTCGCTGCAATTCACGCTGGGCCATAGACTCTGAGAAATGAAACCACAACATAAAGTTTGCATAAATGGTGCATTGTTTGAACATCATATCATAACAACATGATTTTCAGAACCCTTAACCCATCACTTTACAGTCTTCATTTTTTTCATTTCACTATATCTTGTAATCAAAAAGCATAATTTGATAATGTTCACTGAATACTATATCAACAGATAGCTTCTTCTGCAATGTGAGATTGTATGTGCAATGGTGCCAACAGTGCACATATGAAAAGCAATGCTGATTCTTGTGACAGAATATAGCCTGCAAAGTTCAGCACTTCTTTAAAGCAATAATATCCAGCAGAATTAACTTTCATCATTTTAATATTATCAAAATGCCCATCTTACATGCTGCCATCTTCCATATCATTTACCTAAAAAAATGCAAGACACATTTCTTTTATGAGCTACATGTATGTTTCATGTTTTTGGGCAACCACATTTCCCATGCTTTATTTTACAGTATCCCTTTGTGAACAGGTAGATTTTTCCAAAATTGACTCCAAACACACATTATTATATGCTAAGTACTCAATAAGCATACACATGAGCTTACTTTATGGTAGCTGTGCAATAATTTATTGGGACAGTATTCAAGAAAAGTTGTGATATGTGCATGTGCCTCTCTCTCTCCTACTTGAACAGAATGGTAGCCTCCAGACAATCACACTACACAAAGAAACTGCAGTGAGTAGCTTAGAATGGTTTGTCACAACATATAACAAAAAATTCGGGGAGAAATTGGGAAACTCCAGTTGGAACACTTTATGTTAGGCTTAGTACCTAGTTTGTCACCATTTTCTTTAGTTTCTCTATAACAAGCTAATAACACAAAGATTCATCGAGTTACCTAAAATTTCGTACCCACTTCCAGTTTCAAGTGTTGAAGGCCCAAGATTGTGAAAAGACAAGCCTGCAGGAGGATCAACTTCCAGAGGTGCTGATGCCTTATTCAATGGTTGGCAAAACTGTGAATTCTAACAAAATTAATACAGTATTAGTGGCATAATATCTGTACAGATATAGAACTCTGAATGCAGAAAGACCATATAACTGCTGCATTCAGCAGCTCCAGCATCAGATATAATCGCTACTACAACAGCATTTCAACTCACATTAGTCCATTACTGTTATCACTGCAAGGTGTAACACATGCCCACTAAAAATACTGCTAGCAGAACTGGTCAGTCTGCACTCGATGCAGCAGCAAGTACTAATTAAAAAAAAAAAAAATACACATTTGGCTTTCACTTCATTTTCAATTTCCATGCTAGTATCTAGCTAGTTTGGGCAGGCCAAAGTTTGCAAAAGAGAGAGTGAACAGCCTATCAGTATAAACCAACTCCTTCTATTAATGTATGGCAAAGAATAACTTGGTTGCACATTTTGGCTTATATTACAAACCATCATCAGGCCAACTGCAATATATAAAGACATGAAATAATCACAACAATATATTGTATCTAGGAAATGTCATGACATCTCAAATCCCTACATATCTGGTACCTTACATAGCATAAAATATGTTTAAGTTAATTTGTTTTAATATAAAAATATGGTGTCAGGATAGTGTAGTCAGTATAATGACTTGAAAATCTGGAGTTCGATCTCAGGCAGGGGCAAGAGATTCTCTCTTCCCCTCTGGCTCTGGGGCCTACCCACCCTCCTTAGTCAAAGGATACTGGGGGTTATTTCGCTGACAGTAAAATTGCCAACAATTCATCTTCGTCTGGCGTAGAGATTAGGAATGAGTGCAACTATACCTTTTCACCTCCTGTATGCCTTCATAGTATGAACAAAGACAAATTTATGTTTACTTTCGCCTGTCTTCACAATAAATGGCACAAATTAACTTGTGATGAGGCACAATGGTTTACATTTCAAGTGTGGTAAATGATTACTCATGATGAGGGAACAAAGCTGGCTGAGTATGTCATAACTAGAAATGCTTTACAGATTAAGTATTGAACGTGGTGTATTCAAATGAGAAATATCCTTTAGATAAAAATTATTTTTTTTATTGTATTTTAATAGGCAAGCATCTCCAGGTAATTTAATAGCGAAATTCATAAGACTTTTACGAAGACACCGATAATGTTAACAGTTAACCACCTTAAGCCTTAAATTTATGTAAAAATTTTGAAATCTGGTTCCTACCTAACACAAAATGTATTGCACGCGCACTACAAAGATCCCTCTTACATGACATAAAACACGCCAGAATTTATAAACGTGATTCCATCATTAAATGTGGTATACAAACGTTTATTACCACAAAAACATATCCCACAGTACGGGCACAAACTATTCATGGTAGCTATTTTTATGAAAGCCTACCTCATCGTAACGATACTGTTTAATATCGACACAAAAATTGGGTCGCTCCCGCAAGTCCCTTGCTGTCGGTGGAGGATACACAACGCATTTTGGCCACTTCACAGGACCGACTTCACGTGTTGTAGACTGCGATTCAAAAGTGGCGTAACTATCGTTACTATCATTTCCCGTGTCTACTCCGGAATCAACAGACGTCATCGATGAAATAATTCTCAGTGTCAACTCTCTTTAAACGTTATGTACCACGCTGTCACACACCTCCTATGACAACCAACTCAACCACGACCTAATCCACAGATCATCCGTACTAGATGATCTGTGAACTAAATTGCCGTTCCAATAATTCTACAAAGAGCATAGCACTCGTAAAGACTATACTCGCAGCTACGAGTAAACGTACGTTGCGAATATGTTCTTTGCAGTTGCGGGAGGACCAAATCACAGATAATCAGGAATTGATATCACTACCTTCCACACCCGCTGATGGAGCATCCAACCTCTGATCCAGCCGTCATGGGATGTGCCATGGATTAGGGATATGCAATGTGCGCATGTACAAGAATGTGATTGGGTGAATATATGCAACAATACTTATGTTGCATGTTCTCGAATCTTACAACTGTTCGTTGTTACGAATGATTAAAAATCCATCTGAAATCATCCGCGTTGCTTCTGGAACAAAATTTGGGGTATTCCGTTCATTTTATATATTCTGATTGCTCATAGGTTCATCTTTGTGCTTCCTGCCAAGTGAAGGCAGGAGGCGGGTGAATACGATGTCCTGGAAGTGACGGACTATAAAAAAGCTTAAAACTGACGATTTAATGAGAAGTAACTGATGTATACGTCATAAAAGTGTCGTTCAACTTTATGCAAGAAAAACACATCTAGTCTGAAGTCATGCAATGTAAAAATAATCTTCGATAATTCCCGCGTGTATTCGGAAGATCCCACTGTACCACTTTTGTCAATAAGCATGTAAAAGGGCTAGGATAACAGTCACAATTGTGAGATGCTGAAGGCTTTACGACCGGCGACTCACAGGAGGAAGGAAACGAGAAACGCATGTTGGGTTTACAGACTTGAATGTTGCCTGAACAGCTGGGTATCCTTACTGTTATTGATTGTATGACGTCAACCACATTAGACAGGGTGTTGTACACTTCAGAAGTAACATTTTGGTGCCTATGGGATTTGCAAACTTGCTAGGGGGTATATGGGTGTTGAGAAATGACTACCTTGTGTAAAGGTAACAGTTTAAATTGCAGGTAGGAATTTTTTGTTTTTGTTGTAATTTTGGTTTCATTCAGGTTTTTAGCTTGACTGGCAGATTGGTGTGAACATACATGAATGCAAGAAGCATATTATTATAGAATTTCCCTGACATTGGTGAAACAGTGGGGTATAAAAAATGCTCATATCCTAGAGCCTGGTTCTTTTTGCATTTTCAGGTTTATAGCAAGGAAGTAGAGGCAATAATCACTCAGGATGAATAGACAAAGCTACAATCCTGTAATGGTTCATGTGAAGAGTCCAGTGATGCAGTTGTGATCTATATAATTGCACCTTTTTGTTGCTGTCCCCCATACATCTTATTTGGATCTCCAGCATGAAAAGGGAATCTGTGGTGAGGCAAATATGCCGTACTTTTAATTGGTAGCTAGATTAAACAGTCAGAGGCATAAATAATATGGATATCATTACCTGCATCTGTAAACGAATATTGTGAAGTCAGAACTGATTTTCAGGTGACAGTATCCCACATCTTATGACAGTAGAGATAAAGCAATTGATGTGAAAGAGGAGGAAGTTCCTCCAGTAATGTCTACCTGGCATGCAGTGGGGCTGTGCTGGGTCCCTGGACATGCTGGGTTATAAGGAAATGAGATTGCCAGCGAGCTGGCAAGGGATGGCTCTGCTCTGAAGTTTGCTGGACCTGAGCTGGCCTTGGGAGTCTCTAGGCAGGATATACGAAGAAGGATTATAAGTTGGTTGGTTAACCAGCATTGGGTATGGTGACGAGGTCTTGGTAACACCCAAAGACAGGCTTGTGACTTCATTTCGGGACCCTGTCTGGATGCCAAGGCTAGATTTTTTGTCCTTTAACAGGACACAATCCAGGGCTGTTTCTGGCATTCTCATTGGACATAATACCCTGAGAAGATATGTTCATCTAATAGGGCTGTCAAACAGTCCACTCTGTAGATGTGGAGCAGAGGATGAAACCTTGGCCCACATTCCGTGTGAATGTGAAGCTTTGGCTTCACTCAGACATGTGTATCTGGCTTCTTTCTTCTTGGAGCTACAGGACATCAAGAGTATAATTTTGGAGGCCAGCTGGAACTTTAGCAAAGCAACAGGGCTCCCATAAATTGAAATGGGGCACAAAGGGCCCATTAATTAAGGTCTAGATGCATTGGGACCATAAGGTCTCGAACCCAATCGCAAATCAATCAATCAGTCCTCCAGTAATCTTCTTACAAGCTAACACTGAAAATGAGGTGAGCTTTACATTGTATTGTCTTTTTTTAAACATTTAAGACTTAAGAAGCATTGGCATAATCTTCCTGTTTTGGACTTTGTTGATTGTCTATTTTTTGATGAAGCAATATGTTTCAGAAGCTGGCTCTGCTTCCATCTTCAGGCAAGAAAAGCATCTACTTCCCAAAGTCATACTTCAAAAACAGACACTGAACGATGTCCAAAAATGTATTATGTTAGTATGTGTCAAAGCCCTATTGATCTTGCTCAAGAGTAATGGTTTCCCAGCCTGCAACTTTTATGTTAAGGAGCCACAGTACTTTTTAGTAGGAGGTAGCACTTTCACTAAGGGTAACATGCTACATTTGACATTGGAAACTTGATCTTCTGAAGAACTCTGTAGCGTGATCCAGTTTTTATTGGCAAAACATGTACTTCCCCCACTGAAATTTACTTTGTATTAGGTGTATGCTAATGGCATACTGAGAGTGCAGCATGACAGAAAGTAGTGCAGAGAGTTTGGAAATGATGGGATACAAGCTACTGCGTGCAGTGGTTGTAATGGTAATTTTTGGACTATCATCCCTATAGACCTAACCATACCCTATCAGTCATTTTTTCATGCCACTGAAGCATCAGTCAGGGAGTTCTACAATAATGTGGAAGTGGAAATATCTGGCTGTGAATAGTTCTGAATGCAAGAGCCTGAACTCTACCACAGCCACATTTTTGCTCATGCCACTGTGGGACAAATGCATCACTTTCCTCGTGGATTGTGTTAAAAATAATTCTTTAATGGTATTGGTGAGCAAATTTTAACATTGTTATGACTTTACGTTTAATTTTTATGATCTACGGAACCTTACTTGTTCAACATCCTCTGTACATGTTAACAAGAAATAGATGCCTCAACATATAGCATACAGGTAACTGAAGAATAAAATCCAACTAGATGCCACTTATTACTTTATTATGCTTATGTTAGGCTCAACATGTTTCAGGCACCATTATGCCCATCATCAGGAGCCCACAACGATAGTGTTGGTTACCACATGGGCCATCTGGTTGGAAGTTAAGTGCAGGCGGGATGGATAAGTGTCCAGACCGAAGGCTGTCGTGTTACAGCCTTCGGTCCGGATACTCATCCATCCTGCCTGCACTTAGCTTCCAACCTGCAGCAACTCGACAACCAGATGGCCTATGTGGTAACCAACACTATCACCGTGAGCTCCTGATGATGGGCATAATGGTGCCCGATACACGTTCAGCCTAACATAAGCATAATGACATAATAAGTGGCATCTAGTTGGATTTTATTCTTCAGTTATCAAGATGATGTATGGTCCAATACACATCAAATTAGCATACAGGTATGTTCATTTTATTCTGTATCATGTTAGGGCACTTGATTCTGCAGAGTTATAGAGATTCCATACTGAGGCTTCCAAGTGACAGAAATTGGGTCAGTATTTGGCACACATGCTGATATTTAATCATTGTGTCTTCAGGAGTGTTTCTCTGTAATTCTGTAATGAATATTTGAATTGAAGTATTATTTACTTTCTGTAGTATCCTCACAACACTGCACAAGAAGTTCATCCTGCTAATGACTCATGGATTTTTTATGCCCATTGTGTGTATTCTGTGTTTTCCTGAAAAGTTGCAGAATATTTGGTCATTTGCTTACAAATCGGATTTCCTTCCATATGCCATGTCCACCATCCTTATGTGGCAGTAGACGCGAGTAAAACACCTGAATGTTACAGCCGCATCATCATTCTGCTTCATTTGCAGTGTTGAAAATCTTTCATTCACATTTCAGTTTGAAAGAACCACCTAATGGACAGAAGTAGGACTGTGAATTTCTTATGGGAGACAGACTATAGCAATTCCTACAGTTCATGTATTAAATACTGTGTTGAATAAAGATAAACACAGCAGCAATGTTGAAGTTAAAACATGTATTAAATACTGTGTTGAATAAAGATAAACACAGCAGCAATGTTGAAGTTAAACTCAATTAACATAACACAGAGTACTCACCCACTTAAGTAATGAGCTCTTCTGAAAATGAACATACAGGATCTTTCTTTTATTGTCAAACAGAGCACAACAGCTTTATTATGTAGAAAGCCTGCATCTGCTGGGACATCCTGTGGGAGCTTCAGTGCTACTATCAGTGATAAAAGAAACCCACTTTACTGAAGTAACGCTACTGATAATATAAATAACACAAAACCCTCTAACATATGACTATGTACAGTTGCATGAAATTGGGAATTGTGTTTCAGGTTTTGTTAGTTCACAGACAAGCCTAGCATGCTAACCAAAATCTAAATTATATTTTTTGTTGCATTATGTTACCTAAAGTAACACGAACAGTATTATATTTGTATGAAGGAAAATCCATAAGAGAGGGAAGTAGCAGTCTTTGTGAGTTTTGTGCATAATTATTTATTTATTCATTCACTATGCATTGTGTTCACTAAAAACAGGCCATCTATAATACATTGCTTTGCACAGATGTACATTGTGGCTTCCACAGTTTTCATCTGAAATATAATGCAAAAATGCATGGAAAGAACGTCTACTTTGCAATGTAAAATGGTTGTAAAAGAAGCTTATGTAAATCCAAGTGTTAAGATGAGGCATCTCTGTTGTGACATGACCACTGTGGTTTTCCAGCAGACCTATGATACCACAGATCTAAAATCAATTTCATATGCTGAGACTCATCTCACATTTTCTGACAGTCACAAGCAGCATACAGATATGAAAGAGGAGGATGATCCTTCATTAATAACATGCACACTTTCAAAGACAGAGAATGAGGTGAGTGTTTGGATGTTAGTGCTTTGGGAGATATTATTCATAAAGGTCAGTGAGTTTGTTTTGTGACTATTGGGATACTAAAGGTAATGTTAAGGATACATTTTCTGAAAAAGTCCGACTTCTACATTTGTCAGTGCAGCAGGAAAAACAAATACTAAAGTGATGCTCGGTGAGTGAAGAGACAGTCCCTATGGTGTGTTGCCAAACTGCTGCATGCATTGCTCTTCCCTTCCCTGCTTTCCACACGCCACACCCAATTCATCGTCTTCGATTCTCTCATTTTAATTATGTGCGGCAAGTAGAAACTATGAAGCTCCTGACTATGCAGCTTCCTCCAGCCTCTTGTTACTTCCATTTTACATACATGGATATATGTTTGTGTATGTGTGTACGTATGCATGTATGCAATGTATGTATTATGTATGTATGTATGTAATTGTGTAATGATAGTTGTAATAATCTGTTTACTGAAGTATGGTGTATACAGATTTACAAACAAATTCATACACCTCAACCCTCCCCTCTCCCTTCAGACACACACACATACACAGAGAGTAGAGTTCTGATTGTTTGACCTGACTGGATTTTTGGAAATGTGGAATAATATCGAAGAATAATGAAAGAGACTCTCAATTTTTTTTGTTAAATTACAAAGACAATAAGAAGAGTTGTCAACTTCAAAGTTTTGTTAAATAATGAAGAAAATACAGTGAGATGTCCAATGTTTATAATACTTAACATAATGTAAATTTATAAATGAAAGCTTATTTCTGAATAAATGAGTAATGGGCATTTGTTTCTGAGTCTCCTTCATTTAATATTTAGCAATGTCATGACAAGCTCCTGGAATGAAGTGTTATGTTGTTCCTCTACCCAGCACACCAAGATTGAGGAACAATATAACAATAGCAATGGGGTCCTCTCAAGATCCCTACACCATTATTGACCCAAACACACCTGGATACAGTAAACACATATATTGCCAACATACATAATACAAGGCAGGAGCCAACAGATATTAATGTGCTACAATTAAGGATTTTAACTAACATTTTTAAGATTTCTAAGATACAAAAGGACAAAATACATATTGTTTTAAACATTGTAACATCATTGTAAATTTTAAAAAAACAGGGTATTTTTACATTTTATAGAGAAACCTGTGTAACAATATTGCAAAAAGCATATAGTTTTTGAGAAAGTAACGCAACGTAAACCGAAACATGTACAAGGTAATTGGTGAGAAATGTATGTATTTAACATATTGCGTGCATTTAGTTGGAATAAAAGAAGTGACTGACGGCAAGAGTGCATGGAGTGCGAAGCTTCAAAATATGCAACACAACTGGGCCCTGGGCCCCTTTCCAGACCAGCAGGCCCTAGTACTTTGTACCAGCTTCCTCCCACAACTGCCCCCCACGAAAAAGAAAGAAAGAAAGAAAGAAAGAAAGAAAAAAAAAAGCATTTCAAAGCTTATTTCTCTGTGATTAACTTCAGTATTATTTCCCTGCTTAAAACTGTTACTGTACGAACCTCAGATGTGCAGTTGGTGCTGAAATGTGATCACTCTTACAGTAATGAAGATTTGTGATGTCATAGTCGCCATACCATAGCATGATGGTGCAACACCATCACAGAAGCAGCAGGACATCCAGTAGAAATGTTTCTCTGTGATGATCAGAATCGGATAATGGGCCAATCCGAACATAATGCTGTTGAACTTCACATATAAACACAGTTTTGTACCCATCCCATAGCAAGAAGGTTACATATTCCTTCTCATGAGCACTTAATTTTGGTGCTATGTGTTTCTCAGTTCTACTATCATATTTATCTCAATATAAGACAAGATTTTTTTTTTAATCAAAATGGGATGCCTTACAATTGCATACAAATTTAAACATATGCTGTACAGGCATTTTCTTGAAAACATAAAACTGTAAATACGTGCATATGTTTTACAAGCATATAAATATAGTATATGTTTTTCTATCTTTTATACGACACATCATAATGCATTCATTATTCTGACTTTAAAATCAGGAACAAGGAAGCTTCTGACATATGATTAGTTAATCTGTATGTCCACACACAATGCATATTCCACACAACAAGATCAGTCTTTATAAGTCTGTACACAGGGTCAGCCACTGTGTTGTGCTACATTCAGTTACTAGTCATCCTGGAATGTAATGCCTTTCTGCCTCAAATCAGCTTTTGCCTGCTGGATTTCCTATTAAAAAAAAAGAATAATAACAAATGACGACGACAACAACAGATCCAATATGCTGATCCGATGTTCCATTCTGGTTATCATACACACTTTAAATGTGAAAGAATTCGGTTACTGGCATAAAAAATTATTTCTGCAATTGTCCAATAATTTGACAATCCAAACCAGACTATCTTTATTCTGTGTACTGCCACACACATTGTTGGAAATAAAATGGTAATTACATACCAATGCCATAGTACTGGCTACAGTCAAGCACGTATGTGATCATAAAATTAGTCTTTACAGCAAGTAATTCTTTTTGGCCATTGAGGTCAGTTATTACCTATGTACACATATGACTAAATTTCCAAAAATTTTGAGAACCTACTTTTGCAAGAACTACACAAATGAACCCAAACAGAAGAGCTGTATAACTTCTTTTTTTAACCCTCTCAATACCAGGTATTATCACTATGGCAGTGCCTGGAGTGAGAGGGAATATTTTTGAATTTACTGTGGTATAGGAAAAATTATATTTCCCCCTTTTTTGCTTCTTTTTATTGAATTTTCACTGCAGATTAAGAATATGATGAGTTACTGGCACAACAAATGACATAAGATAGTATTTCATATTGGTAGTGCAAACAAATATTTAACTCTCAGATAAATTTAAAAAAAATCTTATCCAGTGAAAATACAAAATTAATGCTGAATTTACTCAACAATCCACAGTATTTAAGACTACATACTGCTCTCTGGTGACACAAAAAAACTGAGTGTTGAACGTTTACTCATTGTTGAGAAAAAATATTTACACATCACTAACACACACTCAACACATTCATCTTGACAGCACAAAAATTCATTCTTTACAATATCATGCTCAAAATCACAGAATGAAGTCCACTAGTTGTGGGGGTTTGAATTTCACTGTCTCCTGAAACATGCTGGTTAACACGTTCATTTGATTAACTAACTTGTCCTCGTTCGGTACACTGACACTGAGGCAGACATAATTTTTCTTGTTACACAGATGCTATAACTTAACAAGACAGGCAATGTATGTATAATGTAACACTGAGGCGCATTTCCATAAGCCCTGCTGCCATGGAAAAGCAATCAGTATTACAAATTCTGATGTGTGTCTGTAGCCTTAGCTATCCAGTATGTGAAGTTCATGTACCGTATTATACTGTTCACTGGCCTGTCTGGCCCTTACTGTATTTTTCCTCATTATCTCATAAATGGCATGATTTTAGGGAAAAAGCTATGGGACATTAATTTTCTATACAGATTTCCAAAACATACTCAAGATCATATTTCATGAAAATCCACCTGGTGGGAGCTGTTATACCATGCAGAGAGACGGACAGACATGATGAAGTTAAGTCGTTCTTCACAATTTTGCAGCTAAAAACTGTTAACTGCTAAGGAAAACTAATACCAGAAAATCTAAGGTAGGCTTGGAAATAACATGCTCTTCTTATCAAAACCACAATGCCATTAGTTGCCATATTATAAAATCCTATGAACTACTGGCATTTATAAGAGACAGTGAAAGGAACAAGTAGCACGATAGTGATTGTAACTCGCTTGCTATAAATGTCAAGGAGTGATGTTACATTACACCGCTTGGCACAAAGCAAATTCAGCACATTTTGAATGAAGACTATGAACGCAACCTATGACAATCATGCGCAATAAAGTCAAAGAAGACTTGTAACCAGTACAAGATATTCATGGTCACCAATATGAAATGCAAAGAAAAGATGCAATGCCATGTACAACTGTGAATGTTACAATGGCAGACCCAAGACATAAATTTCAAATGATATAAATTCTGTTTCTAAAACAAATGTATTTTGCACTGTGTATTTTACCACCATATGAATCTATGTATTTAATAAAATATATAAATTTATAGGCCAACACAACTTTATTATGTAAAATATAATTAATTAAAGGAACACAGAAGCTATAAGGTTTCGGATATCATGAAGCCATCTTCAGGCTGTAACTTACAAGGGGTTTTACATAATAAAGTTGTGTTGGACTACAAATTTATATATTTTATTAATTACTGAAAACACAAAAGAGATTACTCACCTGAAAACTACTTATGTATGTTATTACCTTACCTTTTGTAACTCTTTGGCTGCTTCTTCACAGTTATTGAAAGTATACACCCGCCAAAGCACTGTTGACACTGCATAAAGCTGCAATGAAATCACATGTGAGTGAATCACAGTGACACTCATGTCACACAGATATTAGTGATTTTGGAACTCATTCTAACATTCACACTGCTTGACTGGAGTAAAATGCAGGATTGTTGTAGGCAAAACTGAACTAATTTATCACCGCTGTCCACAATCATAAAGAACTTATTAAACAAGTTCTGGAAGAAATTATATTGCCCCATTAATAAGAAGACAATTCAGTCACCAACCTTCAGAACCTTATAGATATGAAACATAACCTCAAACAGATTGATGTCATCCCTTTGTGCTCTCAATGATCAATAAATAATTACATAGGATACCAGCTAACACAACTGTGAATTTTTGTTAATATGGTTGAAGGTCATTTCAACAAAGTGTAGAAGACTGACAGGCACGATTCTATATGGGCAGAGTGACTTTCTTAGACAGACATGCTGGATGTGCTTGTCAATCCTTCCACAGTGTGAAAGTAACCTTGATAGACTCTACCCACTGCGAAAGAGTCATAATGCAACACCTAGAATGTTAATTTCAATTATTTTTATAAAAATTACTGTGATATTCTTGACAGTATTTACCGCAGGATTCTGCTACCATGAAAAATATGAAGCACGTGTCAACTATATTTCACAGTGAGCAAAGCTATAAAGTAGCAGTTTGAACCGTGGAGACATGTAAGTAATCACAAAAAACGTGGGCATGTGGTTATGCCTATTTTTAATACTTTGTTATGACAAGAAATTAAAGGCTTAAATAATCTGCAAATTATATTAAGGACAGGTTCCAATAACAAATGGCAAATATAATGACTATTTATAAGAAGTGAGTAACTGTTAATATAATAAAACTAGAGTATAGTATGGTGGGCACCACAATGGCCCTTGCACCTAGATCATTTCCAATGTTTTGTGCAATGAAACTACAAAGTGGATCTTAACAAAGACGTAATTTCTGTGAAAAACCTTCAGTGTTCAAATATCCTATTATCCTCAACTGTGGCACCACAATACTCACCCCAAATAATGCTGGAAGAAACAGAGGTAGGGGGATGATGACAGACATCCACTCTTCAAGTAGGTGGGCTTGGATATGCCTTGAAATTATGGCAACCCATGTTCCAAGGAAAATTCCCACTCCAAAAAGCCACTCCAATAACTTTGTCATTTTGATGGAATGTGTTCTGGTGGGAGAAATGAAGTGCTGAAACACTATCACCATAAAATAATTATGCAATATAATAAACATATAAAGATATGTTTGTTTGTGAATAGTACTAACTTAATACACAGAATTCCTTATGTAATTTTGTACAAAATTGTATTTCAAAAATACTGTACAATTACATGCAAATGTAGTTACATATCTAAACACTGTTCATATTACAGTCAGACTACACAATTTTGCAAAATTAAAGGGTTATGATCCTGTAAACTATCTAGGGTCGAAGATCAAATATATGCACAACCTTCCTTATTTTACTTAACTTACAGTGTACACACACACACACACACACACACACACACACACACACACACACACACAAACAAACAAACAAACAAACACTTTTCATAGATCTAAGATCTGTTCAATTATGATTGAATATGAAATAGGTCAAAATAATACTTGGTGCAGTTACACAACTTCATCACAAGTTACAAATTAAATATCCACAGGTTTCACAAGATGTAATCACAATGACTAACAACAGAAAAAAAAATGTGCATACTATTAAATATGAAATGTATAATAATTATTCAGAGTTATATTCATAAAACAAGATAGCTACAAGTTGTTCAATACAATATATGACTGAATAGTTAAAATGACTAGATATAATCCTGATCATTTGATAAGAACTCCTCTATAGAATAAACTGCATGCAGAACAATAAACTTTCTTAACTCAGACTTAAAATTAATTTAGTCATTTGAAGTTTCAATATGCTTGCTGGTAAACTATAAAAATTTTGTAGAAGTAAGTAACACCTTTTTGAATAAAAGAATATTTCACTAAAGGATTTTATGCCTCATATTTATACAATGTATTGAGGAGTTAGCCTGAAAGTTATCCAGATGGTTAGCAACAAACATCATACATACAAAAATAATACAAACTTGGAAACGTTACTATATTACGTTTCTTAAACCAGTTTCTACATGAGTTCCTTGGACCTATTCCCTACATAATTCTTATTATCCATTTTTGAATCAAGAAAAACTCATGTGTAATAGTTGATGTGCCCTAAAATATTGTACCATACTTTATCAATGCATGAAAATGAGCAAAATATATGAATCTCAGTGTTTCTGTGTTTAGTATATGAGATAGTCTTCTCAAGATAAAAGATACAGTACTCAAATTATTTAATAAAGACCTTATGTGAGTCTTCCACACGAGGTGGCTACCCAAATGTAAACCTAAAAATTATATAGCGTCAGTTTCAACAAGAATTTTACATTATCCGTTAAATTTAATGGATAGTAGGAGAATTTAGCCAGTTTAAATTGTACTCTATTTGTTTTATCTGCATTTAATAGAAATGGATTTGCCTGAAACCATTTTGATATATGATGTAAGACAGAATTAGATATTCAATTTAGTTCTCATAATTACTAGTTGTAATAAGCATCCTGGAGTCATCAGCAAACATTATAACCTGACAGAGTTTATAAATTGTCCCTGGAAAATAACTGATGTACATGTAAAAAAGTAAGGGACCCAGAACTGAACCCTGAGGAACCCCACACTTTACAGTGTTCCACCTTGAATTGTAGTTATAAGTGTAGTGCAGTGTATGAAGTTTCAGTGGTAAGATTAGTAGTAAATAATGAACTAAAAAAGATAAAGACTAATTTAAGATATTCTGGAAATATCCAGGTGGCAGATTGAAGAAAGGAAAGAAAATATAATATATTTTCATCACCACCTCCACTCACTTATAAAATCTACAAAATGCTGCCAATAGCCATCATTCAGGAGCAACCTCTATGGGCATTCTTGAGATGGGGGCCAGAATATGTTCTTCCATATAAAAGGCTACACAAATATGCATGCAATTATGAATTGTCAAGTGTATGTTGTCTTCTAACTACTTTTCAATAAGCCTACATTCACATCATACAAGACAGGAGAGGGTAGTCAGTATAGTGAACTAGGCTAACGGTCGGACACTCTGGGGTTCAAAACCTGTAAGAGGCAAGAGATTTTCTCTTCTCCAAAACGTCCAGACCGGCTTTGGCGCCCACCCAGCCTCCTATACGATGGATACGGGAGATTCTTTGCCTCGGGATAAAGCGGTCGGAGTATGAGGATGACCACTTAATTCCATCTAGTGCTTAGGTCAAGAAGCAGTGGACATATACTTCAAGCAACTAACGTACAAAACCTTCTGCAGACGGTTTCAGTTCATTTACTCACAAAGGATGACCGTTATGAACTTTCCATCCATAAACGTTAATTCAATTCTCGACTTGTCTCACTTCTAACGTACAAACCGCAGCACTCACAAAACATCTGACTTTTGTGAATTATGTACATTTAATCCGATTTCGAAATGAAGGTTATGTCGTAATCAGGAGATAGGACAGGATTATAACACTGTAAATTCAAATTCAATAAAAGTGAAAATTGACCATTAATTAAACATCAGCCACATCATATCACAAATAACATTTCTAACCTGTTACTTCCTTCACATCCCAACCGTGTCAAACACACGTACACACACACATGCAAAGACACGTTGATAACGTGTACATAAATGACAACACAAGCACAGATGCATTTGTAGTAGACACTCCGTTCCAGACCGATCAGCAGAGTGAGTGGTTACAAACGGGTTATATATGATGTGTGCAGCCCGGTTACAGACTCGTGCAGACACGGATCATCTGGTGCACTTCGAGATATAGTTTTAGTTTTGAACGCATGTGTTTTCAGCCAGAAAGCTACTTAGAATATGTGTCAAAAGAGTGTGCCGTATATAATGTACGTTATTTCTCTTAGCCAGTTTTATGTACTCAGTTGCGGACTTTTGTTTCGTAACTGTTATTCGTAATAATAACTACGGTCAGGCTATAGAAAACTGTAATAAACCATCATATTCTTCTGGTACCAACGTTTCGGAGGAACTTGCTGCCTCCACCGTCAGGTTACTCCGAAAAAGTAAACTGCTCACAAATAGTTATTACAGAAGACTAGAGCAGGATATGTGATTTGAATAGCAGGCCAGTTGTGGTGGTGGTACTCTGTAGGCTTAGGTTGCAGGTAGAACATAAGAGGAAAATGGAAACAGATTATAAAGATTTCATTGGTGTGAAAGAAAGCTGAGTTGAAGTGGTCACAACTACGGTACGAGGGGAAAAAATATAATAGGCAAGAAATTATAACTATTCAGAACAAGCATGTCTTCAAGGGCAGTTTGTGTGCTTGAGAGTAAGTGCTCAAGTGTACCAGTGATACCAGGAGGTGACATTCCGGAATGGAGTGGATGTGTAGGGGTGAGTTTGAGCAGAGGACTTAGAAATGAGGTCAGATAAGTCAAGGGTGGGATTAGAGTGGAATTAACATAGTAGTTTGTTGTTGTAACAGGACCTGGGGTGGGTGTATAACACTGTATAATTGGGTGAGTTGTATCTGATAATCTTATGATTCAAGGACAGTGGTGCCCTAATTTTCTCATAAGTCCAGGAAGAAACCTGGACTGCTTACATGTAGGTACTGTAAACCTTTGAAACCCTGGGAATGACTCACCCAATGACTGTCATAGTTCAGAAGGACTAGAGACTTTCTGAAATGGCCAAATTGAAATGCCAACCTTATGCTAGGCTGTGTCTTTTAGTCTGCAGGTGGCTAGCTAGTGATACTACTGTTGTGACTTAAAAGACAGTCCTTGAAAGATTAAATTCTGCAAGTTGTGACTCAGCTACAGCGGGATGGCTTGCACTGAAACTTGGAATGACTTTGTGGGAACACCCCACACATCCAGTAACCATTTTTCCTCACAGCAGCTCTCTGTCTCTCCAGTATCTGCTCCGCACACAGAACCATGCAGCACTGCTTTTCATCACAGCACATCTCTGCTTTAGCAAAGCGGCCCTTTTCGGATCCTCAGCCATCAGTAGTCATTCACTGGACCACACCTACAACTCTACCAACTAACCATTAGCAGACCAGATATGTGGGGTGTTCTCACAACTTAGAAGTCTTGTGTAATGTTTGCTGTACTTAGTTATCCTTAATAAGGATTCATTCATGTGATTAAAATGTTACAGTCCTTAATAAGGATTCATTCATGTCAGATTAAAATGTTGCAAGATACCAACACCTGTATCTTCATACAGTTAATGTCCCATCACTTAAAAACTGCCCTGTATTAACGTTCAGTTTCAATGACTGAGTTAATAATCTGGATGATAAATTTACTGCATTCAAGAATTTGTTTTATAGCTCACTGTTAAAAAAAAAAAACCTTACTTGAAGATTATCCTGTAATTATTACTTGGAAAATCTGCATTAGCAGTCACTTCAAACCAGGAATGAGGCCATCTTCACATACATTTAGGGATCTCGTTATGACCCTCCAGAGATTCTGCAGAAGTCATTGTAATACACAATTGACAGTACCAATTTTTAGTTGTCTCTCCACATCAGTTTAGGCATCTGAAGCACACTATAGATATGTGCACATTTCTTTAGTTCCAGAACAAGACCAAAATTACACCCTTACCATGTCAGACACAGAGTACTGCTTGGTTTCCCAAATTGTAAAGATACCAAGAACTCAGCAGCAAAACAACATGACTGATTTTCTCGTACATGATAAATCATTTGTCCCTTGGATGTTACTGGAAGATAAACATGAATGTATTTGATATGACTTCAGGCTACAGTAATGAATGCGTTTATCTTCAAGGCATACAGAATCCAGGCCCACACATCAATTGCCCCATCCATCAAGACTGACTAGAAACTTAAAAGTGATCCAGTCATACTGAAGGAAAAAAATTTACATAGCTATAAATTGAATCCCACTTACCCTGTCCTTAATAATGTAATTTTAGTTTGTTAGTAGTTAACATAACCAACAGTTGTGTGCGAGTTAATACTTTCAATAGCAAATAGTCTTAAATCATACAGTGGCAAAAATATATTGTAAATGAAATGACAGGAAGCAGTTATATTCTGCTATAGGTTACTATCTCAGCAGGTGTTTGCAGAGACTGAGGAAAACCACAAAACCCTCAGTCAATGTATCCTGTCTCCACAGATTTGAATGTGGAACATTCTGAATATGAAGCAGCAGCTTGATTAGCCAGGGATAGTCATTTTAAAAAAATGTTAAAAATACAGATTTAAAAAATCTCTGATTCTTAATGTACACATCAGCAGCCACTGCTGATATTGCATCCATGGCCGTTCATAACCCCAAGTCTCAGGTTAGGTACAAAAAGAATTTGTGGGCTGCCTATAATGTGTATTACCTTAATGCGGTTGATGCCGTCAAGAGCCGTAGAAGAGGTAAGGATAACTTTAATGACCTGTCAGATATAAGACTACAACAAGTGACAGGACAGCAAATGAATTGGGAAAGATTTGACTGTCACCTAATTTGAAGGCCTATTATGGCATATGCCTGAAGGACTGAAGAAAGGCATAAAAATCTTGTCACAAAAGCCAGTGTTGGGACTCAAATTTGACCACAGGACCTGTATAAATATTATGTAGCAGTGGAAACCATTGAGGCACCATGTTTGATCACAGAGTCCCTACACAAGTCCTGCTTTTTCAAATATGAAGAGTCATGTAAACATTTTCAATAAGTGAAAAGCTGAATCATGCCCATGAATAAATGCATCAACCACTCTTGTGGAAAGAAAACTGCAGTAAAATGACAGGATTTCTGGATATGACAGCAAACCCAGAAAACATAACGACTGATCAGAAAAATCTTCTTTAACCTAGCTGTAATGCTGTGAGCACTTTGCACTTGATACTTTGTGTGTGTGGGAGCGGGGGCACTCGCCAAAAACAATTTTTTTTTTCAGGTAAGGCATCCCCGTTGTGTTTTCAGTACTTAGAGATTGCATATAATTTGAGTGACACAACCTTTATTGCAAAAGATATATGTTTAAAAGATAATTAAAACATCATGACAGCTACATGTTTCAGCTTTCTTCTTAAAGTCATCTTCAGGCTGGGATTTAGAGGATTTTTCATATACAATTTACAGTGTTTTCAAATACACGATCTCGTTTACAAAAATTGTTTTTAGTATGCTAGGATATGAAATATAAAATTTGAAATTTAATTATAAAATTATGTAAGGGAATAAGATAAAAAAATACAGATAAAACAGAAATTATTTTGTGGGGATTATATAGTAGTTGTCGTGAGCTTCTCATAAACGTACATGAAGTACCTTAATATTACATTGTGTGGAGATGTAATGTCTTATCCATATTATTGCATTAAGCAGAAATGTAGTATCTTTCCGTATGGATCATTAGATAAATGTGTTGAATATTACTGGAGCATATGTGGTGTGTATGCTTGTCGGAGTCTTACCTTACGTATAATTTATGTTCTTGTGGAAAGTGATGTATTCGATTTTTAGTTACGTGGAATTTTCAATATTGATTTGGCAATTATTAGCACTTGAAATTTTTATGGAACTAGAAATTTTATAGTCACGTGGAATTTATCACTTTATAATAAGGCACTTGACTCTGTTTTAGAGTATGTAGAGTTGGAGTATTCCAACATTCACATAGTGCAGTACAGTTGAAGACCAACACACATAAAGCATACACACCACATACGCTCCAGTAATATAGAATACATTAATCGAATGATCCACAGGGAAAGACACTACATCTCTGCATAATGCAATAATACAGATAAGACACAACATCTCCACACAGTGCAATAATAAAGGACTTCATATACATCTATGAGAAGAAGCCCACTACAAACAACTTACAGTATAATCCCCACAAAATAATTTCTATTTTATCTGTATTATTTTATATTATTCCCTTATATAATTTTATAATTAAATTTCAAATTTTATATTTCATATCCTAGCATATTAAAGACAATTTTTGTAAATGAGATCTTGTATTTGAAAACACTGTAAATTGTATATCAAAAATCCTCTAAGTCACAGAATGGAGATGACTTTTAGGAAGAAAGCCGAAACATGTAGCTGTCATGATGTTTTAATTATCTTCAAACATATATTTTATGCAATAAAGGTTGTGTTAGACAGTCAAATTATATACGAGTACAATCTCTAAGCACCAAAAACATGTGTAACAGCAACTTCTAACTTAACCTTTTGGCGCCAGAATTATTTTTTTAATTTTAGCACACACTGTATATAAAATGTGAATAATACGGGAACCAAATATGTTAGAATTATGAAACAAACTGCATTTTTAAGAGAAAAAAACGGAGAGTATATACCATGTTTAAAATATTCAGTACCTATATTTGTTGAATAAATATATAAAATGCAACTT
>Ga0123352_10001700_pt1 | contig 29743 bp, 27 predicted proteins | sample TergutLab28metaG_FD_89700 | JGI IMG/M metagenome (GOLD analysis project Ga0123352, IMG submission 89700) | Labiotermes labralis P1 segment gut microbial communities from Petit-Saut dam, French Guiana - Lab288 P1 | ecosystem: Host-associated > Arthropoda: Insects > Digestive system > Gut ... | reverse complement strand
TAAGTTTAATGATCTTGGATTTGATTTTGACGATATTTCCCCCAGTGGCCGCGCATTCAAAGATCCTAAAACCAGACAATTTTTAGCAGAAGTAGATATAGTTTTGGAAAACAGCGAGATGTTCATTGCCATAGAAGTTAAGTCAAAATTGAATAAAAAAGATGTGAACGAACATCTCGCGCGCATGGAAGTTCTTCGGCGCATAGCAGATTCCAAGAAAGACAATAGAAAATATCTTGGAGCAGTTGCAGGAGCTGTAATGACAAATGAAACGCGCAGCCACGCTTACAAGTCTGGGTTCTTTGTTATTGAACAGAGCGGCGAGACTATGAAGATCGATATTCCCGAAGGGTTTACGCCGCGAGAGTGGTAACGCAATATTTTAGAGCCAGCAGATTATATATAGCGCCAAGCGCCACTTAACAGCAGAGCCTTCTGTTGAGCCATAATATTATCTTTCTTCTCTGTTCTCTGTGTTCTTCGCGCTTCTCAATCCTTCGTCCAAGTCGTATCTGGAGGCGTCCTGGTATATCTGCCTGCGCCGCCGCCTGGAGCAAAATATACATCCCGTAAGTCTCCTGGGAATCCACTATCAGTGTGAAAATTCGCTTCTGTTATTGTACCAAGTGTTACATCCGCAAGCGCTGTACAGCCAGAGAAGGCGCCGTTGCCTATGTTGGTCACTAACGGAAAATCCACTGTGGTTAAGCTGGTGCAGCCAAAAAAGACATTCCAGCCCATGCTAGTCACCAACGGAAAGCTCGCTGAGGTTAGATTGGTACAGTTCGCGAAGGTAGCGCTGTCGATGATGGTCACCAACGGGAAGCTCACCGAGGTTAGGCTGGTACAGTTCACAAAGGCATCGCGGCCGATGATGGTCACCAACGGGAAGTCCACTGTGGTTAGACTGGCACAGTTTCTGAAGGCTCCTTCGCCGATGCTGGTCAGCGCAGGGAAGTTCACTGTGGCTAGACTGATACAGCCTTCGAAGGCCCAATTGCCTATGATGGTCACCAACGGGAAGTCTACCGTGGTTAAGCTGGTACAGTTCAGGAAGGCATTGCTGGCTATACCGGTCACCAACGGGAAGTCCGCTGTGGTTAGGTTGGTACAGCCAGCGAAGGCCTGAAAACCGATGGTGGTCGCCGCAGGGAAGTTCGCTGTAGTTAAGCTGGTACAGCCAGTGAAGGCAACTATGCCGATGCTGGTTATATCCGCTCCACTAACCGATTCAAGGTTAGTGAAGTGTGCGAAGGTGGGAATTGTAGGAGACCCAGGAGTCCCGCCGGCTATGCTTGTCGATACAGTGGGTAGGTCTATGGACACGATGTAGTTTTTACCTGTTGAGATGGATGACACGGGATTAAAATTCGTCCCCACCATTGTGCAAGCGGTCAAGTCCAATTCTACATACAAGCCTGCATTGGCTATGGTCTGCAATAACTCCTGCCAGTTACTAGCAGCGTTTGTCATGTCACCAAGATTCAGCGCTATCTCCAGATGGATTGGATTAGCGGGGGTGTTGACCGGAGGATATGTTGCAAGGTAGGCTACAATTTCTGGAATACTAGTGAGCGGCCCCCCTCCGGGTGGCGTAACAGTAACCACCGTCACATTAGAACTTACCGAAGCAGCGCCAGGCGCGCTAACTACGCAGTAGAAATAGTGCGTACCAGCCATAATGCTGCCACCAAGACCAGCCGGGATATTCAAGCTCGCGCTTGTCGCGCCTGGTATAGAAGTACCGCCACTATTACTATTTGTAGTGTTGCGAAACCACTGGTACGTAAGCAATCCGGCTGGATAAACATTGGCCTGCACAGAGAGAGTGCCTGAACCACTGGGGAGTGCTATCGTCAATGCAAGAGCAGGTTGCGAGATAATTGCAATGATTGGGTCGTTTGTGTGAATAGATACTGCATTTATCGTTATAACTCCATTATCTGCATGGTCAGAGTATACAGTGTAAACAAGGTATCCCTCCCCGGGTATCCCAGGTCCGAGTAATGGAGACCCTTCTATATAATAAGCATTAATATTGAGTCTAAGTATGTTAGCATTATGCGTACTAGCCAGTGTGTAATCAATATAAACCATTCCGTTGCTTACAGCAAAAGTATTGAGGGCATTGCCGGAGCGGAATGACGCAGTACTGGGGCTGGTTAAACCTGCTGTATTAAGAACCAAATCAAACGCCACTTCCTGACCGTGGGCTGTAACGCTGCCAGCTATATCGGAGCGCGTGATAACACAGGTAATGACCCTGCCAGCATCAGCCCCTTGTATGGTATAAGTGTCGCTATTCGCTCCAGCAATATCAACACCACCTGCTCTCCACTGAAAGAGAAAATCCCCTTCGCCGCCTGTAATATTTTCTGTGTTCACGGTCAATGTTTCGCCCATCCTGTATGTTCCGGAAATTGTTGCTGTTCCGGAAAGCGAAGGGCCTGTTATTAATTCATTATTTTTGCTGCCTTCCATAATCCACTCCACCATGGGATTAGGACACGAAATAAATATACAAGCAGAAAAAAGCAAGAGCAAAGAAAATAATAAAGTTGGCATATTATTCAAACCAATTTTATTGGTCTTTAACAATAGTTTTATACTCACTTTATATCCCTCTAGAACCTAAAGCCAGAAGAGAGTCCTGCTCCAGCAATATATGGAAAACCACCCCTAACAACAGGTTCGATATACCAGTTGCGGCCTATAAGAAAGCGCCAACCAACACTAAGACCTATGCAGATCACTCCTCTAATACTCTCGTCTTCTTCATAAAAAAGAGCTGTTCCATAGTTTATTTGGGCAAATAACCCAGAGTTTTCGCCAGAAGGAAAAAACCGGATAAAAGTTGTCATTTCCAGGGTTGTCAAGTTGTCAAAATCCTGATTGTAAAGAATCCTAAGCCCAATAGCAATGTTATTGCCATAACCAATAGCAAGGCCATAGCCAATAGCTGCTGTACTTGAAATAGTATAGAGGTTAAGCTCAACTATGGGAGCTATCCATATATCTGCCCGTGTTTTGTCCGGGCTTTGGGCAAAAGAGGTAAAACTTATAACAAAAAACAATACTGGAATCAGTATAGCTTTTTTCATGCTGCTATCCTGTAATAATTTAGGTTCATTTTAAAAAATATATACCTTATTTAAAGTGTTAAAGTCAATTATAAACGATATTTTCCAATAATAAAAGAAATTATTCCAATGGCTCTATATGGATTGTCGCGCTCATATCAAATTGTTCTTTGATCATATTTTCAATATCTGTAGCTATTTTATGCCCGATTTCAATAGTTACATCTCCTTTAAGCATTATATGGAAGGTTATTTCTTTTTGCGTAATATAATTATGTAAGTGAAAATGATGTAATTTAAGGTCATTATTATAGATTTTTCTTACTTCTTCATTGATTTTATCGATTAGTTTTTGGTCAGGCCCTTCTCCCAATAACTTTGATATTGCTTCTTTCATAATTTGAATTGCTGCGTAAAATATTGCCAATGAGCAGAACATCCCTAAAATGCTGTCCATCCACCAAAATTCTGTTGTAAATTTTGTTATAATAATACCAATCAGAACAACTACTGATGACAAAGAATCTGATCTATGATGCCAACCCTCTGCTTTCATAATCACATTATCTGTTTTTCTGCCAATATAAAATGCGTATTGCGCCAAAAGTTCTTTTGCAACTATCGAGGCTGCTGTTACTACAAGCGCCAATGTTCCAAATATAATACCTTCTTTGCTCCTGAATCTATCTATGGAATTTATCATAAAATCATAGGCAATAATCCCCAGTACAAAAGCAATAAAAATCGAAGAGATTTGCTCCCATCGCCCGTGTCCAAAGGGGTGATTTTTGTCAGGTTTTTTTGATGATAATTTTGCTGAAAATATTACAAATATTGATGTCAATGAATCAGAAAGGGTATGCCACGCATCTGCTATTAATGCAATTGATCCAGTTATTAAGCCTACCCAAAATTTTGCTACAAATAATACAGCATTAACAATAACAGATAGTATACCTTCAAAAATCTGTGCTTTTAATTTGTCCATAACAATTACTGCCTGGCCTGACTAAAAAGCTTGCGCTGTATTGGATCTACTTCCATACGCCCACTCTTTTGCCTGATTGATAATTTTTGATAAAAACAAAATATGAATATCGCCTTTTTCTACATCTAATTTTTTCTCAAATTTTGCAGCATCTATTCTTCTGACAAAATTTATTCTTAAGTGATCTATATTTTTCTGATCTTCATGACGAGATGCTATATACATAAAATATAACCAGGTCAATTCAAGAACAGGCTCGTTTTTGGACTTTTCTATTTTTTTAAGCGCCCCAAGAGCTTTGTCAAACTCCCTTTCGGAAATAAGCACAAAAGCATAATTTATAAAAATCCAGTCCCGTCCTTTAAGAGACTTGTTATTAACAGCTCCTTCAAAATAGGTTTTAAGATTATTACTTGAATCTGATATAAGATTGGCACAGCAAAACATAAGGAATGCTTTATTATATATAGATTTCCTACGCTCTCTTACATACTTTTCCAGAGCTTTTGTTCTATATTCTTTTCCAAGTAAAAAATATGAATACACCAGCAGTTTTACATTTGAGTATGTTATAAATCTTCTTTCATAAATTCTTTTTTCAAGTACATTGACAACCGCGTCCCAGTTGCCTGTTTTGGTATAGTGGATAATTGACCAGTTAAATATAAAAAAGAAATTTATTGTCAGAATAGTTATAAAAAAAATAATCGGCAAAAACCAGTAATTAAGCCAAAATTCTGTAATATAAGCAAAATCAAAGATAACTATTGGCAGAAAAAAGAGAGTCAAAAATGAAAAAATCATAAAAATATTAAAAAAAATTATAATTAGTTTATATTTCAAGAAAAAACTCCAATAATTATAGTATATGATATTATTATCGTATAATATACACTGATATTATAAAAGAGTTATGAAAGAACTTGATGTAAAATCTTTAAAACCAGATAGTTACTATACTGACCCTGTATTTGTAGATGAAGGGTATATCCTTACCACTCCAGATTTGCCTCTAAGTAATAGTATTCTTGAAAAACTAAAAAAGTGGCAGTTTTCCCGTATTTATACTGAGGGGCAGACAAGCAACAAGCCTGTAGTAGCTGCAGATGAAGAAGGTTTACAGGCAACAAACCTTAATGAAGATTTGACAGTTGTAGAAGTAAGAAAAGAAACTCAGGTTTTTTTTCGTGAATTGTGTGGTTTTCTTGAAAATACATTTGAAACTTATAAATCCAGAGAAGTAATAAATTACAATAATATAGTAGAGCAGATTAAAAAAATTAATCCGTTTATCAAAGAAAAAAGAAATTTTATTCTTGATATGTCAAATCTTAAACTTACTGAACACAACTATCTTATATCCCATTCAGTAAAAACCGCGATATTAAGCATTGCTTTGGCAGATTTTCTTAAAATTCCGCAGCACAAAACCATAGAGCTTGGAGCAGCAGCCATAACCCACAAGATTGGTATGCTTAAGCTGCCGGAAACAATAGTAAGTAATCCAGGCGGACTCAAGGAAAATGAATGGAAAGCAATAAGAGCATATCCCATACTGGGGTATAAAATATTGCAGACAGCTTCTTTTCCCAATGCAGTATCTCTTGCTGTGCTTGAGCATCAGGAACGGAATAATGGGACTGGTTATCCAAGAAACTTGGTAGGAGACCAGGTTTCTCTTTACGGTAAAATTCTGGCTGTTATAAGCTCATATTGCGCTGCTATTGAAAAAAGGCCTTTTAAGAGCGGAAAAGATGCTCATACAGGAATTATGGATATACTTAAAAGCATGGGAAAACAATATGATGATAAAGTCGTAAGAGCCCTTATTTTTACCTTATCATTATATCCTATTGGAACAAGAGTGCTTCTCACAAATAATTCTGTAGCTGTTGTAGTAAAAACAAACACTTCAAACCCTAAAGAGCCTGTAGTAAGAGTCCTAACAAATGAAGAAGGAGATCCTTTGACAGATAATGTTGTAATAAACCTGGCGCAAAACCAAAAAATGCAAATTTCGCGACTTTTAACCCAGAGTGAAATAATAAAACTCACTGCTAAATGATTTTTTAATTTTTCCTTACAACTTCCTAAACAAACTATAACTTTCAAAAAAAATATTGATTATCATCCATATCATGCCATATATTAAAAGAATATACATTATAAGGAGAATCGAATGTATATCAAAAAATTTCTTTTAGCACTAATGCTTGTTATGATATTTTTTTTGATTTTAGGATGTTTTGCAGCAAGAGATGAGAATCTTGAAACACGAAGTATCTCACAAATACACGAAGAAGAAGGGATCCCTGTAAGGACAATGAGTGTAAAAGCACAGGAATTTACAGTGGCTCTCAGACACAGTGCCGCAGTTACCGGAATTACCGAATCTTCCGCTTCAGCAATGATAAGCGATGCTGTTGAGCAGATTCTTTTCAGAGTTGGGGACTTTGTAGAAAAAGATACTGTTGTTATAAGATTTCCGCGAAGCAATCCTTCTGCGAATTTCTTTCAGGCCAGAGCTGCTCATGAAAATTCACGGGAAACATTCAGAAGAGTTGAACAACTTTTCAGAAGCGGCGGGGTTTCACGGCAGGACTATGACAACGCAAAAACCGGCTATGATGTGGCAAGAGCGAATTGGGATACTGTGAATAAAATGGTTAATGTTACTGCCCCAATAAGCGGATACATAACAAGGCTCGATGCAAGGGTTTCCGAAAACGTTAGCCACGGCGATCATCTTTTTACCGTTACAAATTACGACACCCTTGTAGGACAAGTCTGGATACAGGAAAGAGATATTTCCAGAGTCAGAAACGGGCTTAATGCAGAAGCAACATGGGAGGGAAATACAATAAGAGGAAACGTAGTGCAGGTAGACCGCTCCCTGAATCCCTCAAGACAGGCTTTTGGCGCATTTATTGAGTTTGACAACAGAGATCATAAAATTTTAAGCGGAGTTAACGCAGATATAAGTATATTTATATATGAAAGCAACTCAACAATAGTAATTGAAAGAAAATATCTTCTTAATAGCAGCCAGGAAAGTTATGTATATATTATTGAACATGGAAACAGACCCATAAGAAGAGTTGTAAGAACAGGCTGGCAATCAGGTGAAAATATAGAAATTACTCATGGCTTATATGAAGGCGATATCTTGATTACAGAAGGCAGCAGATTTATTACAGAATCAAGCAGAATTAGAGTAATAGCAGCAGGAGAATAATCATGTTTTTAACACGCCTTTCTGTTAAGCGTCCCATAATGGTAAGTATGTTTCTTGCAGCGCTTATTCTATTTGGAATAATAGCATTTATAGCGCTGCCCCTTAACCTTTTTCCAAATATAGAGTTCCCTTTTATAGTTATACGAACTATTTATCCCGGAGCAAACCCGGAGCAGATAGAAATGCAGATCACGAGAAAAATCGAGGACTCGGTTACAACGATCAGCGGTATAAGAACCATGACATCTTATTCTTTGGATAGCGCGTCCATTATAATTCTGCAGTTTGAGCTATCAAAAAATCAGGATGTCGCGTTTCAGGAAGTAAGGGCAAAAGTTGATGCAATTCTGAATGAATTGCCGGATGGAGCGTTAGCCCCAATTGTAGATAAATTTGATATTCAGGCAATTCCTATTATAGATCTGGTCCTTTCCGGAAATATCTCCATGCAGGAATTATATGACCTGGGAGACAGAAGGATCAAAGATATTCTATCTCAAATCCCAAATGTTGGTAATGTTTCCCTTACAGGAGGGCAGAAGAGAGAGATACACATGGAATTTGAAAACAGAACTCTTTTGCAGCATGGAGTATCTCTTGCAGTCATAAACCAACTACTCGCTGCTTCAAATATAAATATGCCTGCAGGCACTTTCAGGAGCAGAAGGCAGGAATACAGCGTAAAAATAGAAGGTGAATTCAGATCCCTTGATGAAATCAGGGACTTTCCCATAATGACAGCTTCCGGACAAAAAAGACTTGGAGAAATCGCGGAAATTATTGACAGCGGAGAAGAGATACGGGAAAGAACATTTTTTTTTGACGGAAGAACGCAGACCAGAGATGAAAATGTAGTTCTCCTGAGTATAATAAAAAGCCCGGAAGGTAACGCAGTTACAATTGCCCAGGATGTAAGAAGAGTAATTGCTGAACTAAACAAAGAGCTTCCTCCTGGAGTGCACCTGGAAATAGTAAGTGAGATGGCAACAAATATTGAGGCTTCTGTAAATGACACAATGACTAACATAATTTTGGGTATAATCCTTACGTCGTTGATACTCCTTTTCTTTCTGCATGATTTACGCTCTACAGTTATAGTAGCGCTTACAATGCCTTTTTCTCTTATCCCTACATTTCTTATTTTTCAGTTAATGGGGTATTCCATTAACATGATGACATTAATGGGGCTCTCGGTATCTGTAGGTATCCTTGTTATAAATTCTGTTGTAATTCTTGAAAACATTTTCAGGCATAAAAGCCTTGGGCATGGAAGAAAAGATGCAGCGCTTAACGGCACAAATGAAGTCCTTGTCGCTGTATTTGCATCAACAATTACAAATATCGCAGTATTTCTCCCTCTTGCGACAATGGGCAGTATGGCCGGGCTTTTTCTGAGGGAATTTGCAATGGCAGTAGTATTTGCAACTCTTTTTTCACTTTTAATAGCCATTACTTTAACTCCAATGATGGCATCTCTTATTCTTCCGGATCATGTTATTAAAATCAGCAAAGTTGGTGATTTATTGGAAAGGCTTTTCAAAAAAACAGAAAGAATATATAAGAGGATTCTTGAGGGGGTACTTAAAACAAAAAAAAGAAGCTTTGCTGTAATGGTAGCTACTTTTTTACTTTTTATATTCTCTTTGGGTTTATTTGCCAGGTTTGTTAATTTTGAATTTGCTCCGGATATGGACCACGGGCGAATATCTGTTACTGTAGAATTGCCTCAGGGGTATAATCTTAATGAAACAGAAAGAATAGCTACCGCAATAGAAAGAAGGCTTACAGACATAGAAAGCATAGAACATATAATAACAACACTTGGAAGACTTACAACTTTGGATATTGGAACAAATATGGCAAATATTGATATACAGTTGGTGGAAAAAAAGCATAGAAGACGTTCCAACTTCCAATATGCTTCCATTATAACATCGCGCCTTGCAGATATTCCGGGCGCCGTAATACAGGTATCTGCGATTTCAGGCTTTGGCGGCGGCGGTAGTCAGCCAATAAATTTTTCTCTTCTTGGGCAGGATTTTGACGAACTGGAAAAATATAAAAATATTCTCCTGGGAAATCTTAGAGCAGTACCGGGATTTCTTAACCTTGACACATCTTTCAGACCAGGAAAACCGGAAATAACAATAATTCCTGACAGGGAAAGAATAGCAAATGCAGGGATTACTGTTGCTTCTCTTGCCATAGTTGTAAGAAGCGCGATCGAAGGCATGGTTATGACACAGTTCAGGGATGGCGGAAATGAGTATGATATAAGAGTGTTATTAAGAGATGAGGAAGTGCAGTCGCATGAAGATGTCCAAAATCTTGCTATCGCGACTCCCATGGGGATATGGCCATTATCTCACTTTGCAGATATTGAATTTACTACAGGATATAACAGAATTTTGCGCAAAGATAAGTTCAGGGCAATCGAATTTACTTCGGATATAGCTCCGGGGTTTGCGCAAAGCCAGCTTATGAGCATTATATATGAAGAAGTTGAAAAACTTAATCTTCCGCTTGGGTATTCAATTTCTTTGGGTGGCGATGCCGAAGAAATGGAAAACATATTGCAGGAAATGATTTTTGCTTTTATTATTGCAATAATTATTACCTATATGCTTCTGGCAGCAATACTTGAAAAAATATTTCAGCCAATTATTATTCTTACAACAATTCCCCTTTCTTTGATAGGTGTTATTTTTACGTTTATTATAACAGGCAGCAACATGAACTTTGTTTCGATGATGGCCATAATAATGCTCGCTGGTATGGTAGTTACTAACGCGATTTTGATACTTGATTATTCAAACAAGCTGGTGGCAAAAGGGTTAACAAAGAGGGAAGCTTTGCTGGAAGCGTGTCCCACAAAATTCAAGCCAATACTTATGGCAAATATCGCGGTAATACTTGGGATGCTTCCCATGGCGCTTGGAATAGGAGCTGCTGGAGCAGAAATGAGGCAACCTATGGGGTTGGTAACCATTGGCGGTGTTATTACTTCAACAATCCTTTCACTTCTTGTAATCCCTGCCATTGAAAACATTATGGCGCGCAAGAAAATCAAAACAATGGAGGCTCTCCAGTGAGAAAACTATTACTGGCTTTTATATTTACAGCAGTTGCAATTAATCTGCCTGCTCTTGAAATAACTCTTGATGATTATGTAAGACTTGTTATAAGAAACAGCAAACAACTTATGGTTGCGGCAAAAGACCTTGAGATCGCACATTCAACAGGAAGAGCTGCAAGGTCTCAGGCATTGCCGTTAATTGGTGCAGAAGCTGGATACAGAAGAAACCTCCTTGAAATCACACACCCTGTGCCAATAGGAGTTATAGTAGACCCATCAGCCCCCGGATTTTCACAACTTATGTTTCAGGATATGCGTGTAAACACAGACAATGAATTTACTCTTGGGCTTTCCCTTAGTCAGCAGATTTTCAACCTCAAAGTTTTTAATGCAATAAGAGCAAGCAGAGAATTTAACCGTATGTCTGGCCATATTTACGAAGCGCAAAGAGCAGCAATTATTAATATTGCGAAAAAAGTTTATTATCAAAATTATCTTCTTGAAAAACTTTTGGATGTAAGAAGAAATATCGAAAGCAATACTCATGAAAATTATTTAAATGCAAAAGAGAAATTTGAAGTTGGAATGGTTTCGGAATTTGATTTTCTGAGAACAAAAGTTGAATGGAAAACAAGAATACCAGAAACACTTCAAGCGCAAAGAAATCTTGACCTTGCAAGGATCAATCTTAAAAATCTTGCTGGAATAAATGCAAACACAGAAGTAGTTCTTATAACTACGCTGGATGAATATCCAGAGCTGCCGCAGCTTGTCCCTTTGTCTGATATTTTTGCAGCAAGACCTGACTTTAGAGCAGCTACTGCAGAAGTCGCTCTCAGAAGAATAAACCTAAGAGCAGCAAGAGCAGATCATTTTCCAACGCTAAGGGGAAATGTCCTTTTTGCTGTAAGCGCCGCATCTGATCAGTTTTCAATTGATAACAGTACAAGAGTTGCACAGGCTGGCATTACAGCTTCGCTGCCTGTTTTTACAGGCGGAGGTTTATATGCTCAAACCAGAAGAGCGAAAAGTGAATATGAGCAATCCGCGATAAGGCTACAGCAATTAAGAGAAGATGTTGTAGCAAATATAAGAAGTATTTATCTGACTCTTGGAGAAGCGCACCAGAGGATTATTACAGCAGAAGCTACTCTAAACATTGCCAGAAGAGCTTATGATATAGCGCAAACCTCTTACAGAGCAGGGCTGGCTACGCAACTTGATCTTAAAGATGCTACAACGAGCTATGAGCTTGCCAATATTCACTATATTTCATCTGTTTTTGAATATCTTTCAGCTTATTTTGACTGGCAGCAGGCAACAGGGCGAACAACAGTCCGATAATTTTTTTTACCCCCTATTTATAATTTTAAATTGATATGATAAAATAAAAGCAGTATCTGAAAAACTATAATGCTTACATTTTTGGATATCCGAAAATGTAAAAGCAGCATATTAGTATGTTATGCATATCAATTTTACAAAGGACTTATTATGAAAGATTTAAATGTAACACTTCTCCCATCCGGCAAAGTAATAACAGCTCCCTATGGCACGCGAATAGAATCTTTTTTAAAAGAAGATGAATTCAAATCAATCAAAGATAACACTGTTGGGGCATTTGTAAATAATGAGCTTGTAAGTATAAATTTCAGAATAGTAGTAAACTGCGAAATAAAACCTGTAAGTATTGATTCATTTACAGGAAACAGAATATACAGAGATTCACTTTGTTATTTACTGACAAAGTCTGTAAGAAAACTTTTTCCAGAAAGAAGACTTGTTATAAGTAATTCGCTTAGCAATAGTTATTATTATCATTTTGATAATTTTTCAGAAATAAGTGAAAAAGAACTTGAAATTATTGAAAAGACAATGCGGGATGATGTTGCAAAAGATATCCCCATTGTCAGAGAAGCTGTTTCATATAAGGAAGCAATTAATTATTTTAGCGAGAATAGCAACTGGAAAGATACACACCTCCTTTTAAAGCACTTGAATTTTAGTAACGTTATTCTTTACACATGTGGAGATTATAAAGATGTTGCGCATACACCGCTGGCGCCCCGCACAGGGTTTCTTAAATATTTTGAAATAAAAAAATATTCCGAAGGCTTTCTTTTAAGATATCCGGATAAAGAAAAGCCAGATTTTATAAAACCATTTAAAGATATCCCTATTATTTCAAAAACATATCAGGAGTATAAAGCATGGGGGAAAATACAGAATTTTAGTTCTGTAGGAGAATTAAATGAACACATAGCTGCCGGCCGGGTAGAAGACATAATATTGATGGCAGAAGCTTTGCATGATAAAAAAGCAGCGCAAATCGCAGACCAAATTGCAGAAAAGCGTGACAAGGTAAAAATAGTGTGCATTGCGGGTCCAACATCATCAGGGAAGACAACATTTGCAAAGAAACTTTCTATTCAGTTGCGTGTTGTGGGTTTTAACCCAACACCTATTTCTCTTGATGACTATTATGTTGACAGGGAAAACACTCCAAAAGACAAAAATGGGAATTATGATTTTGAATCTGTTGAAGCCATAGACCTTGAGCTTTTTAATCAGGATCTTGTTAAGCTGTTTAAAGGGGAAGAAGTTTTAATCCCTTCCTTTGATTTTATCACAGGCAAACGGGATTACAAAAAAGGGCATAAAGTCAAAATGGATAATAAAACACTTCTTATAGTAGAGGGCATTCATGCTCTTAATGAAAGACTTACAAATAAAATCAATCGTGAATTTAAGCATAAAATTTACATTTCTGCGCTTACACAGCTTAATCTTGATGATCATAACAGAATTCCCACAACAGATAACAGGCTTCTTAGAAGAATGATAAGAGATTATCAATATAGAGGGTATTCTGCTGCTGATACACTTTCAAGATGGCCTTCTGTAAGAAGAGGGGAAACAAGAAACATATTTCCATTCCAGAACGAAGCTGACAGTGTTTTTAATTCTGCCCTTGATTATGAGCTTGCGGTTTTAAAATCTTTTGCACAGCCCATATTAAAAACTGTAAAGCCGTACCATGAATTTTATTCAGAAGCAATACGGCTTGAGAAATTTCTTGCAAATTTCAGCAATATTCCGGTAAAACTTGTTCCCAGAACATCCTTACTCAGAGAATTCATAGGTGACAGTGATTTTAAATACTAAGTTTTACAATATTTTTGATGCCCGAAACTACTAAAATCAGAAAAAAATATTGTCGATAATCTAAATGTAAGCTTTGACATTCGTTTTGTTTCATCTAGGAAAAGGTTTATATTAGGAGGAGACAATGGGTGACGGCAGAATAATACCAACGAATCATATTGCTGAATATATGCAATTTGTAAATTACCCTGGGGAATCTTCAAGCACAATAACCGTAATGATAAAAGCTTGTACAGGACGGGCTGCAAGTATTTATGATACTGATAATTTTACTGCCAGGAATCAGGAAGAAGCTACTTGTCATGAATGTAAGAAATTATCAGACGAATTTTTACAGTATTTTAAAAAGCAATCAAGAGGGTGTTTGTTGAAATGCGCAGCTTATCGGAAAGCATTTGCGCAAGGGGACGTCGAGGAGGCTATACGTATTTATAAAGATGCCTGGGAAACTTACTATGATGGAAAAATGTAGTTACCTCTCCGAATGCCTTTCTGGGTACATAGTAAGGTCTATCATACTTTCCATATTAAAATAAATAGCTGCTGCCCTCATAATATCCTGTTCTGTAATGTTCTCAATCATAAGTTCATATATATCAAGCCACCTAAGACCAGAGTTATCGAATTCACTATCTCTGATTATGGAGAGCCAGAAATTATTATCTCTTAGCTGATTTTCAAAACCAAGTAACGAAGAATTAATAAAATTCATTAGTGCTCCTTCGGGAACTTCCCTGGAAAGGGCAGCGATCTCATTAATGGCAATTTGTTTTAACTCTTCTGTTCTTTCAGGAGCGCATACAAAATATACTATTATTTGATATTGAGAAAAAGGGAATCTGCTTATAACAGGATAAACATTGATGCTGTATGTCCCGCTTTCATCTTCCCTTATTACATTCCTGAGCCTTATATTCGCTACATGCGTAAGAGCGTTTAACAGAACAACGTTTTCTCTTGTCCAATTAAAGTTACCTTTAAAACATAATACTACTTGCGCTCTTTCTTCTTTGCCCATAAAAATCGTTTCTTTGATATTGCCTTTTGGATATCTTAATCCATTATCTCTCCACATATTTTTTCTGGCAGTGTCAAGATTGTTTTCATCAGGGGTAAAGGCAAGGTATTTTTCAGCAAGAGGAACAAGAATATCAGCCCCTGCAGCTCCTGTAAATATAAATGTAAAATCTCCTGGATTTGAAAATCTTCTTCTAAAAAAATCATAAGCTGTGTAGATATCTATTTCCGGAATAGAAGAGGTGTCAAAGTAAAGCCCCCTGAAATTCCCATCCGCAAGAATTCTAAAAAGTTTGCGGGCAAATACTACATCAGGAGAACGGCCACGATTTTCCATCTGGATCATTAGCCGGGATATATATGAATCAAAAGCGGTTCTATCTTTTTCCACTTGAGTAAAATAGAGATATACAAGTTGAAAAAGTGTTTCAATATCTTCTATTGAAGATCTGCCAGAAAACCCTTCTGATGTTTCGGAAATAAGTGGAGATACACTTACAACTTTTCCCTGAAGATATTTATCGAGTTGCACTTGTGTCAAATTACCTATTCTCCCACTTGAGACAATAGCAGGCGCAAAATTTACAGAAACCCATTCATCTTCTGTTGCAAGAGAATTTCCTCCGCGACTAAACGCAGAAAACAATACCTGGTCATTTCTGAAATCTGTTTGTTTGATAATAAGCCTGGCTCCATTCGAAAGTCTGTAATAGAGAATACCTTTTTTATCATCGCTTTTTTCAAGAACAGCTTTTCCGCGCGCAGGCATATTCTTGACAAGGTCTCCATCATAAACATCGTCTGTATACGGCTCCAGTTTTTTTACGAGAATATCATGAAACATTTTTAAAATCATTTCTTTATCTGCGTTGGATTCGCTGACTTCTGAACCTTCTGGAACACTTATTAAAATAGTAACGCCCTTATCCCTGATAAAATAATTCGACAGCCTGTTTACCTCATCAATAGTTATGCCTTGAATAAGCTCCATTGTTAAGTGATACTCCATTTCAATGCCTGGCACAAATTCTCCCTGAAGAAAATGCCTGGAATATTCTGAGGCAAGTACATCCGAGCGTGTGTTTGCTGCTTCAAGATAAAGAGTGCGGAAAAGCCTTATATGGCTCTCTTTGGCTCTTTCGAATTCACTCTCAATAAAGCCATGCTGCCTGGCTCTTGATAGTTCTTCAACAAGCGCAGCAAAACCTCCTGTAACATTTCCGGGCGCTGCCACGCCTGTTGCAGAGAATCCTGATTTAGTGCGAACAAGTCTTCCAACTCCGGCAGAAGCTCTTGAAAAAGGGGGATTGGGTTCTGTTGTCCTTATCCTGTATCTGCTATTAAGCATTGATGCATACAAAGAAGATATAATCGAATTTCTGTAATCCCTTACAGTGCTTTCTCCGGGATTATCAAGAAGAAATAATACTGAAATATTCGCAGAAGTAGCTTCTGCATCTGTTATAATAGAAACAACATCCTCGGTTCTGGCTGGCACGGGGAATTCGATCCTTTCTCTTCTTGGCTCTGTTAAATAAAGTCGCGAGAATTTTTCCCTGATTTTCTTTTCAAGGCTATTTTTATCAACATCTCCTACGACTATTAACGCCATAAGGTCTGGTCTGTACCAATCATTATAAAAAGATACAACATCTTCCCGCGTGAAATTCTCAAGGACTTCCAGTGTTCCAATTGGGTGTCTTTCTGTATACCTTGAGTCGCCAAAAATAACGCTCCTTTGTATTTCTCCAATTCTTTCTCTGGCGCCTCTGCTATGTCTCCACTCTTCAATTACAACACCTCTTTCTTTTTCAAGCTGCTCAATGTCATTTGTAATTGCAGTAGCCCAATCAAACATTATAAGCAATGCTGCATCCAGGAGTTCTTCTCTTCCCGAAGGGATATTAAGCCAATAAGTAGTGTTGTCAAAACTTACAGATGCATTTAAATCCCGACCAAATCTTATTCCTTCTTTTTCCAGAAACTCAATAAGCGAATTGTCCGGAAAATTTTCTGTTCCATTGAATGCCATGTGTTCAAGAACATGGGCAAGCCCTCTTTGATGATCATCTTCAAGGATCGAGCCTGCATTGACAACAAGTCTTAAGAAAATCCTGTTTTGAGGTTCATGATTTTCTTTTATGTAAAAAGTAAACTCATTATCCAGTTGTACAACTAAAATAGATGGGTCTGTAGGGATAATATCATCAAGACTTTGAAAAAGCGGCTGTGCAAATAAATTTTTTGCCATGAGCAAAGTAAGCAGCGAAAATACAAGAAAACTCTTTTTTGCTATTTCTTTCATTTTAATCCTTTTTTGATCATATCAATAAATTGGCTGCGCGGGATCATCTCTGCGCCAAACCTTTCGAGATTGTCTGTTTTTGTCTGGCAGTCTATAATATCAACACCCTCTTGTTTAAGGTAATCTACAAATTTTACAAATCCATATTTTGATGCGTTATCTGTTTTTGTAAACATGGATTCTCCAAAAAAGCATTTGCCCATTTTTACTCCATATACTCCGGCTACAAGCTCATTGGAGTCTGGCTCTGTTACTGCCGCGCAAAATATATAGCCAAGATCAAAAAGTTTTATATAAGCTTTTTCCAGCTCATTTGTTATCCACGTACCATCTTGTCCTGGTCTTGGCATTTTGCGACACTCTTTTATTATTTCAGAAAACCTTGTATTAAAAAAAATATTAAATAAATTCTTTTTTAAATCTTTTTTAAGACTTTTTGAAATATGAAGCTTATCAGGAAAAAGTACATAACGGGGATCCGGAGACCACCACAAAATAGGGTCTCCTTCGCTATACCATGGAAATATCCCTTGCTTATATGCTGATATAAGCATTCCAGGCGACAGATTTCCCCCCATAGCAAGAAGCCCATTCGGGTATGCTCTTTCCACAGGAGGAAATTCAAAAAAAACAGACTCATCAAAATAAGGAAATCTATTCTTCATAATTTGGACAGACTCGGATTATGTGCCCTCTGCAACAAGTTCTTTTAAAACTACTGTGTCATCCTGCACATCAACAAAAATCTGACCTCCATCTTCAAGGTCTCCAAAAATAACCCTGTCAACAAAAAGGTCTTTTACTTTTTCTCTGAATATTCTGGAGATGTTTCTGGCTCCGAACTCTCTTGAAAAACCATTTTCAGCAATAAAAGTTACAAGGCTTTCTGAAAACTCGGCTATTATATTTTTCGCTTCCAGTTGAACTTTAAAAGCTGTTATCTCTTTTCTTACAATATTTTTTGCATTTTCAATATCAAGATTATTGAACACAATAATTCTATCAAGTCTGTTCCGGAATTCGGGCGAAAAAGTTTGCTCTATGGCTTTTGACAAAGCGCTCTCCCCTATCCTGAGTTCCCCAAATCCTATAAGTGGCTTCCCAAGTTCTCCGGCGCCAGCATTTGAAGTCATAATAAGGACAATATTTCTAAAATCAGCTTTTCTTCCATTATTATCTGTGAGTGTCGCGTAATCCATTACCTGAAGCAGTATATTAAAAATATCGCGGTGAGCTTTTTCTACTTCATCAAGCAATAACACTGCATGAGGGGCTTTTATTATGGCATCTGTTAAAAGCCCGCCCTCTTCATATCCCACATAACCTGGGGGAGCTCCTATAAGGCGCGCAACAGTATGTTTTTCCTGATACTCGCTCATATCGAATCTTATAAAAGATATGCCAAGATTTGCAGCAAGTTGTTTGGAAAGTTCTGTTTTTCCTACGCCTGTAGGTCCTACAAATAAAAATGATGATACTGGTTTGCTTGGTTCCCTAAAGCCTGCTCTTGAGCGCTTTACAGCCTGCACAACTTCGCATACTGCATCGTCCTGACCAAAAAGAACTTCTTTTATTTTTTGTTCAAGATTGTACAGCTTTGTTTTTTCCGAAGCTGCCATACTTGCTACAGGAATTCTTGCGATGCTCGCAACGATTTTTTCTATTATTTTTTCATCTATGGTAACAGGTTCGGCAGCAACATTTTCCACCTGCGCTTTATCGCGACATCCTGTTGCAGCGTTGGATGCTTCACAAACATCCATGTTGCTGCCCTGCGTAGTGGTGGTCACTGGATCTAAAGGCTTATCATCAGCTATCGTACCAGGAGCTGCATTGGGCGCATCAGCTCCGGAAATCGCATCAGGAGTCGCAGCAGGAATTACATCAGGAGTTGTACCAGAAGTTGCATCAGCTACATCAGCCCCAGAAATTGCGTTATTCGAATTTTCAAAAATAATGCGGTTATTTTTAAAGTTCATCATTTTTACATGAGCTCCTGCTTCGTCAATAACATCTATAGCTTTGTCGGGCAGATGTCTGTCGTTTATATATTGCGAAGAAAGAGTTACAGCAGCTTTAATTGCATCATCAGTATATTTGACATTATGATAAGACTCATATCTTGTCTTTAGCCCTTTTAAAATTAGTTCTGTTTCTTCTATAGTAGTCTCAGGTATTTCGATTTTCTGGAATCTCCTTGAGAGCGCTTTTTCTTTTTCAAATATTTTTTTGTATTCATCAAAAGAAGTTGAGCCAATACAGCGCAACACGCCAGAAGAGAGAACTGGTTTTAATAAATTGGATGCATCAAGCGAACCGCCGGACACAGAGCCTGCTCCTATTATGGTATGAATTTCATCAATAAAAATAATAACCTCTTTTTTAGCTTCAAGTTCACTTAGTATTTTCTTTAACCTTTCTTCAAAATCTCCTCTATACTTAGTCCCTGCAACAATAGTCCCCATATCAATCTGGTAAACTAAATAGTTTTCAAGAAAATGAGGAACTTTTTTCTCTGCGATCATGGCAGCGATCCCTTCTGCCATTGCTGTTTTTCCTACGCCTGGGTCTCCGACAAGAATTGGGTTATTTTTCATTCTTCTGCAAAGTACCTGCATAATTCTTTCAAGAAGATCCAGCCTTCCTATCAGAGGCTCAAGTTTTCCATTTTTAGCTTCATGCGTAAGTTCTTTTGTATATTTTTCAAGAAAAGTTTTTTCTCTGCTTTTTTTGCCTGGCGCTGCCTGCTCTTCTCCTTCCGGCGCGCTATTCTCTTTTTTATTTTTCTGGGAGGAATTTTCTTTTTCTATATTATTATCTTCGACTTCATGGGATACGGTCCTTAAGAGCCCCACTTTGGTAAGTCCAAGTTTTCTCATGTAATAAGAGGCATAGCACTCTTTTTGTTCAAATATGGCAACAAGGATATCTGCAAATGTTATATCTTCTTTTGCAGCGCTTTCATTGTGGAAAATAGCTCTGTCAATAATTCTTTGGAGGCCAATTGTCTGAATAGGGTCTCTTTTTTCTGATTTGGGAATTTCTGTATCAAGATATCTTAAAACTTCTTTTTTAAGATTTTCCGTGTCTATTCCACATTTATTAAAAATGGCAACTGGTCCATTAAAAAAAAGAGCTGTATAAATTATATGTTCAGGAGTAAAAAATTCATGCCGCCTTGAAAGCGCTTCATCGTATGCTGCATTTAGTATAACCTGAACTTCCTCATTTATTTTCATTATTCTTTCTCCATTGTACACCTAAGAGGGAAACCTGCTCGGGCTGATAGGTTTTCGACCTGACATACTTTCGTAGCAGCTATATCATAAGGATATACAGCTACTTTGCTCCGTCCATTTTTATGAACATCAAGCATCAATTTGTTAGCTTCTGCCGGTGTTTTGTGAAACACCTCTTTTAGTATGGTTACGACAAAATCCATTGTTGTATAGTGGTCATTATGCAATATTACTACGAATTTGCCCGGCTCTTTTACTTCATCTTTAACATTTTCTTCTACATCAAATAATGTTTTTTCTGCCATACATTAATAATATAACTCCAAAAATAAATATCTACAATTATATAAGTAATATTTATGGAAAATTTTGCTGGTCTGCGGTGTTGTTCGTCATTCCGTTATAAAACAAAAGCCTTTACTTCATGAAGGATTGGAATACTGATATTTTGAGATGTTTTTTCCTGATATATGATGCGAAACATAAGTATAAACAATAGTGAAGTGCGCCCCCTCTTCGCTGGAGGGGGATTTTTGTTGTTTATCAGAAAAACATTGCGCTGAATACTTTGTCTGCATTTTCCTTATTTGTAAGATATGTGATTATCGCAGATGAAAATTCTGCGGAAGCGCCTGCTGCTTTTCCTGTGATAACATTTCCATCAACAACAACTCTTTCATCAGTATATTTTGCGTCTGCTGGAAAAAATTTCTCGAAACTTGGATAACACGTTGCTTTTTTTCCTGAAAGAACTTTGGTCTTGCCCAAAACAATTCCCGGAGTAGCGCATATCGCAGCAATAAGGCAGCCTCGGCCAAACATATCATTTATATAATCTATAACCTCTTTGGTAGCAGCCATGTTTTCAGCGCCACCCTTTCCGCCTGGCAGAAAAACAGCATCAAAATCTTCTCCTGTTATTTCACCAAATTCACAATCCGCAAGAAGTGTTATACCATGAGAGCCCGCAATATCAATACCCGAAAGACCCGCTACAATGACCTCAATACCTGCGCGCCTTATCATATCAACAGGCGTTACTGCTTCAACTTCTTCAAACCCTTCTGCAAGAATACATAAAACTCTTTTAGCCATACAAAACTCCTCTTTCCATTATAAGGCGATACCTTCTACAAGTTCGCCTTTACGGCAAATTCTATACCTGAATGTTTCAGGCATACTATATCTAATAATATTTTCAAGTTTATTATAACAATTATTTGTATCTGACAGATGACACAAGTATGTCATTCTGTTTTTCATCTGCATAAAACTATATATACCGGAAAGAAATCCAATTGCATCATCATTCGAGAGATGCCCGTGGTGCGATTCTATTCTTTTTTTTAGATATAGAGGATAGGGGCCATCTGCAAGCATCTGCGGACAATAATTTGCTTCAAGAAAAAGTATATCTGCATTTATGGCATACTGCTCCATATCTTTAAGTATTTTTCCAGTATCTGTAATTATTGTAAAAGTATAGCCACTAAAATTAAAACTGTAACTTACAGAACCTTCAGAGTCATGGGAAGTTGAAAATACCGAAAAACCAAGTTCTCCATAGCAATACTCTTTCCCTGGTTCTACATTAAGTCTTTTATAAATTTTCTTCATTTCTGATTTGTTAAGAAATACATCGCGGCTCATTACAACAGGAATTTTTAGTTCCTTTGAAAGTTTATCTATGCCTCGCGCGTGGTCAGCATGTTTATGTGTAAGAAAAATAAATTTTATTTTTGAAATATCAAACCCCAAATCCGAAGCTCTGGCAGCAAATTCTTTTAGAGAAAAACCATTGTCAACAATAAAAGCAAAATCATCGTGTTCAAATATATATGAGTTTGCGCTCGAACCACTTCCAAGGATTGCATATTTCATAAAAAAATTTATTCCTCCCAATATTTATTTAACAAAATCTTTTAATACTACTTCATCATACCCAAAAATCGCCCGGTTCTTCTCCCTGATGATTGGAGTAAAAAGCAATTTCTGGTTTGATAATAATTCTTCTTCCGGATCAAAATCCATATATTTTAATCCCTTTTTTTCAAACTCTTTTGAATTTTTATTTATAAGATCAACAGGCGTTATGGAATTAAATATGCTTTTTAGCTCTCCGGGAGATAATTCCTTTTTATCAAGATCAACATAGTGAAAATCTATTTTTCTTTCTTTAAGGAACCTTTCTGCTTTACGCGTTTCTTTACAGGAAGGTCTCCCAATAAGCTGGAGCATAAAAACCTCAAAATAATTATTTTAATCACCCGTAAAGGTGTTCATACCCATGCAAAAGTTCTTTTGCTTCTTTGATGCACTTGCCACATCCTGTTCCAAGAGATGTTTTTTTCTGAAGCTCTTCAAAACCCTTTCCGCCAGTTTTCACAAAGTTTTCAATATCCTTATCTGTTACATTCTTACAAGAGCAGATGACTTTTGCTTCTATAATCTCAATTTCACTCTCAAGTCCGTTTCTTCTATAGTAGTCTTCAATTGCTGCCCGCAACGCCATGTCACCCAGGACCGAGCAATGCACTTTATGTTCAGGCAGCCCGCCAAGTTTTTTTACAATGTCATCTGGTTTTATACGGTAGGCTTCTTTCAGTGTCATTCCCACAACCATTTCGGACATCATGGATGTGCTTGCAATTGCGCTGGCGCATCCGTATGTTTTCCATTTGCAGTCTGTGACTATGTTATCTTTTATTTTTAAAACAACAAGCATCTGGTCGCCGCAGGCCATGCTGCCTACTTCTCCCCTGCCATCACTTTCATATTTATCTTCATCATCCAAAACATTTCTTGGATTCATAAAGTGTTCTTTAACTTTTTCTGAATAAAGCCAATTTCCACTCATTTTTTACTCCTGTTATACGCTGTAGACATCTTTCGTATTTTTGCAATAATAGGGGGAAGTTTTTGAAGCACATAGTCTATGTCGCTTTCGGTATTTTCTCTTCCCAAACTGAACCTTATAGAACCATGCGCGAGTTCGGGTGTAAGCCCAAGCGCAAGCAAAACATGGGAAGGCTCAAGAGAATCCGAAGAACACGCAGAACCTGTTGATACAGCTATCCCCTCCATATCAAGGTATAAAAGTATGGTTTCGCCTTCCGCTCCCATAAAAGAGATATTGAGGGTATTTGGAAGAATATCTTCCTGATCTCCGTTAATCGAAACATCAGGAATAGATTTTACAATACCATCCCTGAGTTTATCTCTTAACAGTTTAAGTCTTGGCGATTCTGCACCCATTTCACGAAGAGCAAGTTCCGCTGCCTTACCCATTGCAACTATTCCAAGATTGTTTAATGTTCCGGCCCGCCTGCCTGCCTCCTGATGCCCACCATGTATAAAAGCACAGTAAGGTGAACCTTTTTTAACATAGAGGATCCCAATCCCTTTTGGCGCATATATTTTATGTCCTGAAAGAGAAAGATAATCAACTCCAAGTTCTTTTACATCTATTTTAATTCTACCGGCTGCTGCTACAGCATCTGTATGCATTAAAACTCCATGTTTTTTCGCAATCTCTGTAATTTTTTTAATATTTTCGATTACCCCAATTTCGTTATTTGCCATCATAATTGAAATCAAAGCTGTTTTATGTGTAATGCTTTTTTTAAAAACATCCAGGTCGATTTTTCCATTTGACTTTACTCCAAGCACAACAGGTTTGCCACCCTGCTGTTTTATAAAATCCATAGTTGAAATTATACTTGGGTGCTCTATCGCAGAAGTGATTATTTCATCTTTTCCAGCACAGGCAATGCAGGTTTCGTTGCAGCCAGACTGAGGGCTGCATACAACATATTTGAGAACAGTATTATTTGATTCCGAAGCTCCTGCTGTAAAAATAATTTCTTCGGGGTCTGCATTAATAAGTTTTGCCACACTGGCTCTTGCTTCATTGATTTTTTCCATAGCTATTCTGCCGGGAGTATGAAGGCTTGATGGGTTCCCAAAAATATCAAAATTTTCCACAATAGTTTTTTTAACTTCTGGATGGATTGGAGTAGTTGCATTATAATCAAGATAGATAATTTTTTCATTCATACATACATATTTAATATGATATTATCAAATATGTATAGTACACCGGCAACTGATTTAAGCGGGAATTTAGCCACTGGAATAGCTAAAAGCAACAAGTTTCTTCTATTATATAGAGGTATTGCTGGCATAAAAGCAAAGAAGAAATATGTTTTCGCGCATTAATTCTTCTTGAGCCAAAACAGGTTTTTATGTAGACTTGCTTTATGGAATGGAGAGCAAGTCATATATTGGTAAAAGATAGGTCTTTGGCGCAAGAGCTTCTTAAAAAAATAAAACAAGGCGCTAATTTTGAATCTGTTGCAAGAGAATTTTCTACCTGCCCCAGCAAGTCAAAAGGTGGAGATTTAGGGTGGTTTGGACCAAGCTCAATGGTTAAGCCTTTTGAGGATGCAGTAAGAAAATTGGGCAGCGGTTCTGTAAGCGATATTGTTTCAACACAATTCGGCTACCACATAATCAAAGTTACAGGGAAAAAGTAAAAGAATTAAACTGCAGCAGACCCTTCTGTTTCAGGCAATGCTTTTATTCTTTTTCTTTCCTTTGCCACAGTGGATAATGTAGAAAATATATATATTCCCAAAAGGATAATAAGTACACCCACAACAACTAATACAATAATATTCACAATCTTCATGATGCCTGTATGTAAGCCATTTAATAATGATGAAACTGTTACGAAGTTATTTTCGTCAACAAATAAATTTGTCGCAGCTCCTCCTGCAAAATTCACAACAACAAGTCTTTTTTGCACTTCATCTGCAACAAAACCAGCAGCCATATCATATGCAAATTTAGGAAGACCCAGCTCATTAGCGCGAGGCCACAAAACTGTAGTTAATTCAGTAACGGCGCTATTCAATCTGGCAACATCATTTTGTATTGCTTCCACAGCAAGCCCGTTTCTAACAAAAGCAAGATTTGAATGGTTTTCCGCAACATATTGTTCCAGCTCATGTGAAAAATATTTTATGGAAGAATCTATCTTGATTTTTGCGCTTACAACTCCAAACAATGCAACAGTTATTACAAGAAAAACTACAACCGACATGATATAGTTACCTTTTCTTTCGCTTTCAGGATAATTCTTAATAACCAATTTACTGTATAAAAGACCAAGACCAATACCAAGAGCAGCAAACAATACAAACAACATAGCAATTCCTCCATTTATATTTTCATTAATATATTATAGCAAGTTCAATTTTAACTTATTTTAATTTAAGAGTTTTTCTTTCAGGTCAAGTAAAGAATCTTCTTTTATTTTATTAATATATAATGCTTTATTGAGTATGATGTTAAAACTTTCCATTTCTTTTTTTGCTCCATTGCAGTTTGATGTTGATGCAGTTGTTATAAGCGAAGCTAATTTTATATTATCGCTGTTTTTTCTTATATATGTTCTTATAGCAGGCGCAAAAGTGCCAGCCCAAACTGGCGACATGATTATTAACTCATCATAATATGATGGATTATATCTGGTAGCACAAATCTCTGTATATGATTTTGCTTTAAATATACCTTTTATATAACCAATCACCCCTTTGTAACTTTTTTTATCAACAATTTCTTCGTAGTCTGCGTTTAATTGGTTTTGTAAATATTCAGCTACTTTTTTTGTTCTTTCAGTCCTTGAAAAATATATTATCAAATATTTTTTACTCATAAAAAATCTCCCCCATTATTATTCCGCGACATTATACCATCAACGCAATCATCGTACAAGCACATTTATATTTTTTTCAGGGAAGAGATTATACATGAATTCTCTCGCTTATTCTGCCTATTTTGTCTGGATGCATCATCTTACCCTTTGAACTTCATACATTCTATTACCAAAAATCACTTCTATATTTCCAGAATCAAGAATTCTGCAGCTCATGTCGCCAGTCCCATCTACTTTGAATTTAAGCATACGGTTATCCCTTGCATTTTTCATATAGACATAATTCCCTCCATCTACCTCGCCTACTATCCCAACAAATGAAAGCCATGTAACTAATTCCTTTCCTGGTCTCTCTGGTGCTCTTGCTGGCGCAGACTCATTTTGCCTTATTGCTGCTCTTTGAGGAGCAACAAAATAATTTCTTGCAATCTCTACTACCCCTTTTTCAATTATTGTTATCTCGTTTTCAAATACTGTTTTAGAACAGGAATTATCTGCACCAAAATCTCCCCTTATGCGTATTACGATATCAAGAACATCTCTTGGAAAAAGATTTCTTACTTGCACAAGGGAAAAATCCCAATTATATGATGGCATTGATGCCAGACTTAGAAAATTAAAAAAATTTCTGCTACTGCCCTGGATCGAAAATTCAATTTCTCTTTCATTGCCATAACCAAGATATTGATAACTCTTAATAAAACAATTATTTCTTCTTAAAATATCTCTTACAGACATTCCAAAAATAGAAGCTGTAAGTCTATCAGCAGCCCTCTGGCTCCTTTCTTTTTGAACAAGAACTTCAAATATTTTTATTTTTTCTTCTATTATATAGTCTTCTGATACATAGTGTTTTGCTGGTAATACAGTTCCATTCATACTAAATCTTTCCCGATTTTGCTCAGGACGGATTTGATTCATCTTTAAATTACTGATCTGATTATTTTCTTCAAAGTTCCTGAGTATTCCAAGTGAATCATTGGCAAGAGCTTCAATCTGAAAATTATTCTCTCTAATAGTTAGTGATAAAACCAAAACACTTCTGTCAAGGCATGAGGAAATTACGCCTAATATTTCAAATGGTTTTAATCTTTTTCTTTCGATTAAATTCACATATTCGAGCTCAAGATTTGATAATTTCTCTTTTTGAGCTAATTCTCTTTGCAATCTTCTTTCAATGTATATTTGCTCTTCTTTTTGTTGCCAGTTCTTTTCTTCCGTAATTATTTTATATTGATACAATCCATTTGCTGTTAAAAAAATAACAATAAATGCAAAAACAGCAAAACCTATTTTTTCATATTTTCTTCTTGAACTATATTGATTATAGAGACAAATAGAATCAAAAGATATTTTTTTTATTGCCCCCGCAATATCTCTAAAAATAATATTTTCATTATTCAAAACAGTTTTTAGATTATGTACTAAGTCGCGCAAATTATTATCACAAAATATTTCAACAGAGATTTCTTTAGCGCAATAAGTTTTTATATAGCTACAAATATCTGAAATATTTTTTACGCCCTTGACAATAGATTCACTTATTGCCCCTTGCTCTATTTTTACAATTTCAATAAAGCTATTATCAATATAAAAAGCTGTAGCTGTTTTTTTCTTTAGCGCTTGCTGTAACAGTAGTGTGGAGATTGGAATTGGTTTTTTAGGCAAATCTTTTGGAACTACAAAAACAAGGTATGACTCTTTTAGTTTTCCATTTTTCTTTATAATTATCTCGAAATCATTTAAGTCTCCTGGATAAAGCATTTTAAGTTTATAACAGACAGCAAGACGAAGCTCTTTTCCTCTAAGCTGTGGGATTTGAAGAACAAAGACAGAGTAATTAATTCGGGGAAAGAAATTAATTATTTTATCTGACATTCAAAAATCTCCTGTCAACCAAAACATATTTATCAACAACTCTGGGGTTATTCCTTTCGTCAGGAATCGCAACAACTATTGCCTGTACAATATATTTTTCTTCTGCAGCAAAAGTAATTTTCCAAAAAGAAGTTTTACTGCCAATGTAAGTAAAAATATTATTTGCCAAAGTGGCTTCAAGTATCTCAATAATATCAATGTCATCAATGGGTCTGCTTTCTAGTCGTGTTTTTAGCCTCTTATATTTTTCTTTTGCCTCTTTTATTTCGAATGATGGCTGCAAAATAAAAAGTTCTATTACTTCGGGCTTAACATAATTTATATTCATTAATGGAAAACTGTTAATGAGCGGAAAAAGTTTATCTGGATCTGTTGTATTAAAATTCCTGCTTATCTCTTTAAACGCAAAAGAATTCTCATGTGATCTGTGCAGCCAACCATAAGTGACACATGAAGAAATTGCAGAGTCTGTTACATACTCTCTCCAATCATCGGTACTACTTGAAAGTCCATAGTTATTTCTAAAATCAATAAACCTGGTAGACTGATTATTTATAAATACATATTGCGAGAAAAAAGGATCTCTTAAAACAGTATCAGGCAAGAAATCAAGGTGAAGCCCGCTAGAAATATCTTCCATATTTAGATTCCAGTTGCGATATTTATTTATTAAATAAATGATATATTTGTTTTCATGACTGTCATATTTTTCTTCTTTCAGATATTGGATATCATGCATAATTTTACTAAGCAAAACATCTGCTTCTTTTTTTATTTTGTGATCACTTTGATTTGTTCTAAAATAAATATTGCTTGTAGTTACTATAAGCGCAAGACCTGACACCATGGCTGTTATGAGTAAGAGAAACAACATTGAGGCAGCGCTTATCCACCCATCTTCTTTTTGATACATTATCTATCCCCAGAATAAAAAATTTGCTCTGCCAGAAACCAGAGACTTGCTTGAAAAAAGAGCTACAGTTGTAAAAGTGTTATTCTCTATTGAGTATCGAACTTCAATGCCCCTTATCAATCCTTCTGAATTGTAAATTAGTTTTACTGATTCTATATGCTTTCCAATATCAGATGCCCAAAGTTGGTCAACAAAATTATTTGCAGCTATTTCCATCGATGCCCAGTGCGGCACATATAAGTCTGCAGCTTTTTCTTTGATTTGTCTGTCGATATACAATAACTCTCGCGTATTAGCCATTGAGATGCTAATGCTGCTTGCTCCACTAAAAGAACTTGAGACTATTATCACTATTGTCCCTGCCATGACCATAGTGATTACAATTGCAACAAGACACTCTATCATCGTGAATCCTGACTCGCGTGAGAAAAGCGACATCCGTGTCGCCACGCGAGACGCTGCCATCCATGGCGCAGCCACTATTGCGTTTTTTTCATAATTTTTCAAACCTTAAAGCCCTTATTGCATCTTCATTGCGCTGATTAATTTCTGCATAAACTTTTTCCATGAACATAGAACTGCCGCGCGATATTGTTGCTAATGAAAAAAGTATTCCACTAAAACAAATCAGAATAATAAACATGGCGATCAATCCACGAAGAAGTACAAACCCCTCTTCTCCATCAGCATTAATTTTCCCACGAAGTAATATCAGCATCTTTACCGTCTCCCCCTTCCCTGCCATCAGCAGCAAATGAGCGTATACCATAAGGGAGTCCGTAAGGGCCTGGAACCCTATACTCATATTCATTTCCCCAAGGATCTTTCGGGATAGGCCTTAATATATACGGGCCATTCCAGAAAGGACTTACAGGTTCAACAACAGGTCTCTGCCACAATGCAGAAAGCCCCTGCTCAGTCGTTGGATAGCGACCACAGTCAATATAAAAAGATTCAAGAGCTACAGAAAAAGAATCTATCTGACTCCTTGCAGTTGCCCGCCTTGCTTTGTCAAGGTTTTGTATTGCAACAAAACCAACTGATGAAGTCAATACCAAAACTATAGCTATTGCCACAAGCGTTTCCATAAATGTCCAGCCGCCATCTGAACGCAAATTAATTTTTCTC
>Ga0123352_10001698_pt1 | contig 29747 bp, 30 predicted proteins | sample TergutLab28metaG_FD_89700 | JGI IMG/M metagenome (GOLD analysis project Ga0123352, IMG submission 89700) | Labiotermes labralis P1 segment gut microbial communities from Petit-Saut dam, French Guiana - Lab288 P1 | ecosystem: Host-associated > Arthropoda: Insects > Digestive system > Gut ... | reverse complement strand
TTCCCCATTTTTCTGATGCTTGTAACGGCGTAATCCATTCTAATTCCATATGAGCCTCCGTATGAAATTCTACAACAATATACATTTCAATTATATCACGCCAAAACGAAGTTTTCAATGACATTTTGCAAAAAATGAAGTCAACTGCTGTCTTTTGCTCGTGGGATTTGTCGCAAGGACTGTTGCTGTATATACATAAAAAGGAATGCAGGGTATGCTTGAGTTTTTATCTTTTCCGCACTCGAAACGAGTGCCAGCAGACGCAAAAGCGGCTTAAAGCAAAAACCGCCCCACGGCGGTTTTTGCTAAAGGGAGTTTGAGGGATTCCCTCAACAAACTGTATTTGTGCAACAAATACATTGCTTGCAAAGCTATGAGCGTAAGTGTGAGTTGGCAAGCAAAAATTGAAATAGGCTTGCCTTTTACACTGCTTGCCAGTCTTTTGAACTTGATTTTCGCCGCTGGCAATTACATAGATTTATATTTCATTTCAAATCTACCCCTACAAAACATAATTTTTTTCACGCTGTATAGAGGGGGTTCAAAACATCAAAAATTTCACGCTATATAGAGGGGCAATAATACCCCCTCAAACGATTGAAGTTTTCACGCTATATGAAAGGGTGGTGAGCTACAGAAAATTATTTTTTTGTGTCGTGAGCAAAGTGGGTTGTGAAATGCTCCGATTTTTCACGCTTTATAGCAGTAGAAAAATCACTCGTACAAAGTAACAAACATTTCGCACTTAGTAGAAGGGGGGTTCAAAACCTCAAAAATTTCACGTTATATAGAGGCTTAAAAAATAAATTTCGCAGACCATCTTAAAACGCCCTTAACAAAACACCAATTTTTTCACGCTATATGAGAACATCTTTTTCACCACTCGTTGCCAATGCTAGCGATGTTTCATATAAAACTTGTTACCGTGAAAAGGAGTGATTATATCAACCCACTATAATGGCACATCGCTAACAACGTAAGCGCAATTTAGCCAACAGGCGGTAGGTCGTGTTTCACGACCTACTCAAATACGGTGGGTACTGTTTCATGCCCCACCTAAAAGGGCTAAATGTTTCGCCCCTTTGAGGCATCCAATGTACAACAACATTTCGTTTACTCTCCGTTTCGGGGAGTGGGCACAAAATCTAAAACAGAGAGGATGTTGCGATGAGCAAAACCAAGACAAACGAGATTAAAGCCACAAAGACAACACGCAAAATCGGGAGGACCGCCTACATTGTATCTTCCATCTATGCAGAGGACAGCAAACAATATCTTGTTGCTGTCATGGCACGGCTGATGCAAGGCAATGTCAACTTATCAACCATTACCGAACACGCCAAATCTGCATAGTAATTTACAATTAAATTTGAGGGCTGCCAACGGCGGTGATGTGCGCTATAAAAGAATATACATTACCGTCTGTTGGCTGTCGGAATGGAGGATATGATGAAAGGACAGCCAATCAAACAGGGTGGCAAGTCTGCAAAACAAGCAGGCAGCCTAACCAAGAAAATATATTTATACGCCCGATTGAGCCAAGAAGATGAGCAAGCTGGGGACTCTAACTCAATCGTCAATCAACGCTCCATCTTGACAAAGTACGCTGAGGAAAATAGCCTGACCCCATACGAGTTTGTGTATGACGATGGTTATAGCGGAACTGATTGGGAACGCCCAGCATTTTCTCAAATCATTGAAGATGTTGAGGCAGGACTTGTGTCTACTATAGTAGTTAAAGATTTGAGTCGTTTTGGAAGAGATTATCTGAAAGTAGGCTTTTATTCAGAAATTCTGTTTCCAAAGCATGATGTCAGACTGATTGCAGTTCATGATAATGTAGACACCGATTTAGGCGAAAATGATTTAGCCCCTATGGTCAATCTTCTCAATGAGTGGTATGTACAATCAACCAGTCGCAAAGTGCGTGCCATGATTCAAGCCAAAGGCAAAAGCGGTGAGCGGATTGCTGTTGTTCCTAAATATGGCTACCGCAAGATTGAAAATGACACCAGCAAAATCGAGATTGACGATGAAAGTGCGGCAGTTGTACGCAGAATTTTCAATATGTACGCCAATGGTATAGGCGCAAGAGGCATTGCAATGGCGCTCACATCTGAGGGTGTTCGCAATCCAACGACCTACAAATCTGAAAGCGGAATTTTGAAAAAGCCTCGACCAACAGGAACGACCACCTATTGGAACGCATCCACAGTTACGGGTATTCTTGATGCACAAGAGTATTTGGGTCATACGGTGAATTTCAAAACCTATTCCAAGTCTTACAAAGACAAGAAAAGCCGTAAAAATGCACCCGAAAATGTAATGGTGTTCGAGAATACACATCCTGCCATTATTGACAAAGCGACATGGGATGTTGTGAGAAAAATGCGTTCTCATAAACGCCGACCGCCTGTGTATGGTATGCCGGGGCTGTTCAGCGGATTGGTCTATTGCTCCGATTGCAACGCAAAGCTGTATTTCAATATGCGAAAAATCACCACGAAGAAATATGGCGAGAGGCTCGATGGTGCTTATGCCTGCTCCGAGTATAAAAAGGATTTGTCGGCTGGGTATCCTCGCAAATGTACTGCTCACTATATCCGTGAGGAAGTATTAAAGGATATTGTTTCAGAAGAAATCCGTAAGGTGCTGGCGTTTGTTTCTCAAGATGAAAAGGCTTTTGCACTTCAAGTCATGGAAACCAACGAAGTCGAGCATAAACGTGAAATCACAGCTAATAAACGGCTCATTGTCCAAAGGCATAAACGCATTGATGAACTTGATAAGATATTCGAGCGAATTTATGAGGACAATATAATTGTAAAGCTGAATGATGAGCGTTTTGCAAAAATGAGTGCAAAGTACGAGCAGGAGCAACGAGATTTGAGATTTGAAGTTGCAAATCTTGAAACTTTTGTTTCTGCAAGTGAGAGCAAGATGGGCAATGTTGACCACTTCATTGCACTTGTCCGTGAGTACATGGGAATGGAAACTCTTTCACAGGGCATGGTGAACGCTATGATTGATAAAATCATTGTCCATGAGCCTAATGTATCTTATGGTAAGAATCGCATTCAGAAAGTGGAGATTTTCTTTTTTGGTGTAGGGAGCATATATCTATTTCACGAACAAGCATTGCAAGAGCAGAAACAGGTTCATGCTCCACAGGGACAGAATAATACACCACAGGAACAGACCCCAAGCCATACACCACAACCGCAAAGCGACACCACAAATGCAGTAGCATCTTAATCAATTTAACTGCCGAGGGCGGTTCGCCTGCCCTCGGTTTATCTAAAAGGCACGGTTCTGTACCGAAAAATTCTTGCTTACATATGGAGTCTGACCCAAGCATAATACTCATATTATGCTGACAATGCGCCCTTTTGAAAAAGATGGAATGCGGGGAGCAAAATCACGCATGGAATATATCCTTGACGATAACGGCGAACGCATAAAATTACCAAGCGGCAGATACAAAGTTAAGAAAATCACAACCACCGATTGGGATAATCGAGAAAGCGCAGAATTATGGCGCAAGAATTGGGCTGACACTCTCAACAAATATCTTGATATAGAGGGGCATATCCCTGTTGACCACCGCAGCTATGAACGGCAGGGGTTATGTCTAATCCCGACAATCCATCTTGGAGTTACAGCACATCAGATGGAGCAAAAAGGCATTGCTGTGGGGATATTAACCCGCCGTATCAACGCAGACAATGCACGGTTGCGAGAAATAAATGGCGAAATCCGCACCATCAAAAGAGAGCAACATAATATTCTAAATCCACCGCCGCCGCCAAAACCACAATTCATAATCAACCTTGAAAACTCCATCAAGGCACAAAATAGTGTTGGTTATGAAAAATGGGCTACCCTATTCAACTTACAGCAGATGTCAAAAACGCTAATCTATATCCAAGAAAACGGCTACACGGATATTGCTTCGTTGAAAGTGTCGCACCAAACCGCTAAAGCTGATATAACCAATATTCAAACACAGCTCGGCGATACTGCAACAGAAATCCGAAGGCTCAAAAACCAAAAAGATGCAACCGAAGCCTACCGCCGCACGGTTGATGCTTGGAAAGAGTACAACAGCAATAAATGGTGGCGGCAATCTTCAAAAGACAAATTTTACGAGGACAACAAGGCTGATATAGATGATTACAAAGTCGCAAGGGATTATATTTATGTGGAATTGAAACTCGAGAAATTTCCAAATCTAAAAACTTTAAGGGGTAAAGTCACCGAACTAAACGCCAAGCAAAAGGAATTGCAAACATCACTTGTAGCCACAAGAGAAAAATCAAAAATGCTGAACATCATAATCCACAACGCTTGTATGGTTTTGGGGTACAAAGAATTGGAAGAACAAGGCACAGACCCCACAGCCACGCATCACAACACGCCGCTATATCAATCTTAATTTGCACAAGCTATTAAATCGGGTGAACTGGCTAATTATTTCCAAAGCCAAACCCACAATAAAAATTGTGCAGAGGATATTAAAAATGCCTTACCAGCAATTATGGCACGGCAAGCATGGGAGCAAGGGCAAACCAAAAGCCTGTCAATGGCTGATAAAATTGCGGTAGCACAGGAAAAGGCAAATGAGCATAATCAAAGCCCGAACAGGCAAGTCCAAGCACCACGCAAATCAAAATCGCAAGGCATAAGCATGTAGGGAACTAAAAACGATTAACGGTGCATGATATGAGAATCATGCACCGTTAATATATCATGTGGTTAATAGTTGCCCATCTCGTATTTCAAAAATCAATTCTGCTTGTTTAGCAATATCATTGCTATGCGTGACAATTACTATGGTTTTTCCTGCTTTGTGAATATTGAATATATGTTTAAGCACATCTTGTTCTGATTGGGAGTCAAGGTTTCCTGTAGGTTCATCCATTAAGAGAATAGATGGGTCATTGGCAAGTGACCTTGCTATCGCAACTCGTTGTAATTGCCCGCCCGAAAGCTCTGATGGCTTAGAGTTTGCTTTGTCTGATAAGCCGACCAAATCCAAAAGCCCTAATGCTCGTTTGCTTGTGGAGTTTTGGTTTGTTTTCGCAAACATCATAGCAGTTTGAATGTTCTCGCTGGCTGTTAAATTTTCTAAGAGATTGAATGACTGAAATACAAAACCAATTTTTTCTCCACGAATCTCTGACAGCTTATTATCACTTAATGATGAAATATCAATGTTGTCTATAATTACACGCCCACTTGTTGGCTTGTCTAAGCCACCGATAAGCTGTAGTAGCGTACTTTTGCCATGTCCAGATGGGCCGATTATACAACTAAATGACCCCTTTGGAATTTTTAAGCTAACACCTTTAAGTGCATGGGTCTTTACCTTGCCCCCATATGCTTTTTCTAAATTTTTCGTTTGAATTATCCAATCAGACATTTCTAATCGCCTCCATAGGTGTTAATTTCGAGGCTCTCCATGCAGGATACAGTCCTGATACTATCGAGATTACGACGGAAAGCCCAATCACGGTGAACAATAGAGAGGCCGACAGCGTAACCGCAGTATCTGGGTTGCCAAGAACAGAAACAAATTCATTTTGTTGGATAAGTGGTTCTGCAAGCCGTGAAACTATAAAGCCCACCACACAACCAAGTAGCCCACCTAACAAACCATACAGACCAGATTCCAAAATAAATATCCTAAAAATCATACCTCTCTTACTGCCAGTTGCTCTTAATATACCAATTTCACGCCGCCGTTCGTATATTGCAGTCATCATAGTATTAATTATGCCAAATGCGGCAGCGATTAAAGCAACACCAGCAATCAACTGTAATGTAATATCTAAAGAGCCAAGTATCAGCAAAACCGAACTTAGAAGTTCTTCATTTGTTGATACAGAAAGGTTCGCTATATCCATTATTGCGGCTATATATCGTTCGGTATTAGTTACATCATCAACAGTTACAACTATAAACGACACATAATCATCTAAACCAAAGGTTTCCTGTGCTATTCCAAGTGGCATGAAAATCGATATATCATCATTGCTGCCTGTTTCTTGTAAAATTGCCGCAACAGGAAAATCTAGCCCTCTAAAAGTTAGAGTCGAGCCTATTTCCAAATTGAATCGCTCACTGGTGGCGATTCCAGAACCAATAACAACAGAGCGTTCATCTTCATTTGCAAAAAATGCTCCAGCTTCTATGCTCCAGCTTCTATGTGCTTTCATCTCACTTGGTAAGATACCTACAAGCGTTATGGGAACTTCTTGTATGGATGCCCCGAGCGTAAGATATGGTATTGCGGCTGCAATTCCGTCAATAGCAGCGATTTGATTAACGATTTCACGGGGTACGGATTCGGGCAATTGCTCTCCTGCCAAAACAGCACGATGTATGAAAGGGCAATCAACTCTGCCCATGACAATTATATCTGCCCCTAAATCATCGGCTTGCTGTGTTACCTCCGACCGAAGATTATCACCCATAGATAAAAGGGCTACAAATGATGCCATGCCAATGGTTATGCCTAAAAGTGTGAATATAAAACGGCCTTTTCGCCGCAATAGGTTTTTAGATACAAGTTTGAAAATATTCATACTACTCATTCACCACCTCAAACCTTGTTGTTGTTAATGTAAATCCCGGACCACAGCAAGGACGGTTTTCTCTAAGAGTGCCTTCGGCTATGATTTTATCCCCCAATTGTGGAAGTGCTTGACTTCCCCGATAATTAACAAGAACCTCAAAAGTTCCAGATTCGTTTTGCAGGGCAAAATCTTGTGTGTCTGAACTGCCAACAATGCCAATAAGCGTTATTGTGCCGACATAATAAGCTGGGCTATCTTGAATATCCTCAATGGTAAAAGTATCGCCATTTGGGTTGTTTGCTCCTTGTGCGACAGGTCTATCGCCCCCACAAGCAGATAGGGCAAATACGATTGCAAGGACGATACATAAAACAAAGTTCATTTTTGCTTTTTTCATAACGACATTCTCCTTAAATTTTTTCTATAAATAGAGCATATCAAGTAAATCTCAAAAATCCCTCAAGCTTTCAAAATAAAATTCTGCGGTGGTTTTTGTTTTACTTGGATGGTTCTTTAAAGTTAGCCCTTGACCGTGATGAAAGCCGGACCCAAATCCCCACACTTATGAATAGACTATATGTAGCGACACCAGCCCAAATGCCTATACTCTCTTGCCATATGAATCCTTGTGAAAAATTAATCATGGTATGCACAAATATTGCAGGAATTAAGGAAAAGTATTTTCTAAAAACAGCCAAGAATACCCAATGTCCTAAAGCCCAAAGAGCAACCATCAAAATAACGTGCAACCCCCAAAAATTTGCTCCCTGTGTAATTATCTGAAAAGGTAAGTGCATGAGCGCAAACAAAATTGCCACTACGATAATGGCTAACTTACCATTCTTAAATAACCCGTAAACCCTCGTTTGAACAAATCCAATATATGTTGTATCTTGATAGGTGGCAGAAACGAGCGAGAGTAAAAGATTGAATAGTATTTGCCATAAAGGAAAAAACGACCAACCCCCGACCAACCCCGGCAACAAACTTGCACCCAAAGGAATTATTGAGAACAGAAGCCCAAGACGAAGAGCAGGTCGCAAGTTTTGCTTGTGTATGCCTATAGATGCAAGGCTTTGTTTCCTAATCAAAACAACAGCAATCGTAACTGCAAGACAAGCTATTTGAAACAGCATTACCATTACTTGACCTTGTAGATTTGTCATCAATTGCCCTTGTAAAGTCACATTTTCAACCGAGTTTAGGATTACGCTGTATACTGTCACTAAAATTGCATTAAGTAAAAATATGCACAAAGCAATGATTGCATCTTTTTTGCTGTATTTTGATACCCCTTGTTGGTATTTTGAATCCCATGTGCTTTTTTAGTTATGAAAATTTATTGTTGTTTACTCCCTATGTGTTGTTTTTGTGTGCAATGTGGGCATGAAATATCCACTCGTTTTCAATAGCGAAATGTAGCAATTACTTTTGCTCCATTAGGGTGATTTTTCAAGGTCAGATTGCCACCGTGCTTTTCACATAATAGGTGACACATATATAGTCCCATGCCAAAATTTTGTCCTTGTGGTTCATTGGAATCACGCAAAAATGGAACAGCCCCCTTTTTAAGGATGGCAGGAGAAAATCCAGAGCCATCATCAGTAACGCTGATAGTAATTTTTTTATTATCGCAGAACATTTCTACAATAACGCTATTTTTTGAATAACGAAGTGTGTTATCAATTAAATTTTCAGCTACATTATGAACCATATAACTATCAATATTCATTTGTCTATTTTCGTCACTAATGAAAAATTCAATTGTTTTCCCTGTGCTTGAACCTATAATAGACAAGCTGCTCTTTAACTCCTTTGTCAATGAAAGCCAGTCAACTTCTTTTGGTGTAAATGCCAATTCCTCTAATTTCTGAACACTTGTCATTGCTTGGATATAGCTTTCGATTCTTGCTGAATACTGTGTTATCAAAGAAATGCTTTCGCTTGCATTTTCTGCGGTCAGATTTCCTTGTTCAAGCCCCTTTTGCAATATTGTAGCAGAGCCTTTTAAGACCGTGACAGGATTTCTTAAATCATGGGCGAAAGCGACGTTAAGACGTTTGCGTTCCTCCATCTGTTGCCACAACTCTCGATTGCTTTTAAGCAGTTCAGCACGCATTGATTCAAATGATTCACAAAGCTGTCCTAGCTCGTCTTTTGAGCTAAAGTTTATGGAAAAATTCAAATCATTTTCCTTAATTTGTTTTGCTCCCATGCTTAATTGAGAAAGAGGGGCCTTTAACTTTATATTGTAGAACATAGCGGCTATGATAATTGGCACGACAAACGACATTCCGATATTCAATAAGATGGCCGGCAAAGAACCTCCACACATACAGGCATCCGTCAAGCCACGCAGGATATGCAGTACCAGTTGATTCAGCCCATTGCCTATAGCGAAAGTAACAATAATAACTAAAAACAATGATGTTCTTAGGCTCATTTTCTTTAGCCATTCCATTTATAGCCCACCCCCCAAACCGTTTCAATGTAATTATGCGTTGATACAGCTATAAACTTTGCCCTTATCTTGCGTATGTGCTCCATAATCGTATCGCTATTCCCTTCTCCCCCTAACCCCCATACCACGTCATATATGCGTTCTCGATCAAAGACTTGCCCAGCATTTATGGAAAGCAATTCAATAATATCAAATTCTTTTTTTGAAAACGAAATATACTCTTGCCCCATCTTCACTTCACGTTTTGAGTAGTCTATGGATATATCGCCAAAGAAGCGTAAAGTAGTCTGCACTTGTTTTCTGTTTTCCCTTCGTAAGTGTGCCAGAACTCTAGCCCCTAACTCATCTAAGTCGAAAGGCTTTACTATATAATCATCCGCTCCAACATTAAAACCCTTTATTTTATCCGAAGTTTCAATTCGGGCAGTTAGAAACAATATAGGGCAAGCGATATGTTCTCGTATGCGCTGGCACACAGTCAATCCGTCCATTTCTGGCATAGTTATATCAAGCAATATTATATCCGGCTGGCATGATATTTGACTTAAAGCGTCATTTCCATCAAATGCCGTATGCACAAGGTATCCTTGCATCTCAAAATAGTTCTTTAACATAATAACTATGCCTTTTTCATCATCAACAATCAAAATTTTACTATTCATTTGCTTCACCATCTTTCAAATAAATTACTTAATCTTATTATACTATACAAATCTCAAGATTCTCTCAAGGTTTTTAATGAATTTTAAGTTACCAAATGGCATAACAAGCAAGCCCTAAAATCCGCCAAGTAAGGCCAAAAGCCTAAAAAGGTGTATTTAGGGCTTGCTTGCATGTTTGAGTGGATATTTAGACCCCTATCTGAAAATCTCAATTACCCCCCTTGACAAATGTTGTCCGAGGAAAATCTTGTGCGCTTGGTGGAAGCCACCAACGGAATAGCGCCAATTGGCAAAAGATTTGAAATTTCGTCATCTGATACACGCAAAACCATCCTGGAAGCACCTATCAGAGCTGATAATTTTGTTAAATCCTGCCATTATGTGGATTTGTTTGATGATTTGAGCAAGCGCATTGCTAAATATGAAAACGAAATCTTTATTGCGGCTTGTATTGAGAATGTAAATCTGCGGGGCAGAATAATCGAATATATCATAGCTGTCGAAGACGTGAAGGTGCGTGAACAATTGATAAGTGCCTTGCTGAATAAAACCCCGCTTCCTAAGCTTCATACGTGCAATAAGCTTGGGGACTACTCAAATTTTTATCAGAAAACAAAACTGTATTTATGATTTTCTTTGTAGGTGCTGATTATGAGAGGCGTAGCCTAAAAACAAAACTAATATCAATGTTTCACAATTCGTTGCTTGATGGTACAATCATACAGTTCCATTGGGCTGTCTGCAATTCACGTGGCGCATCACGGCTTAACGGCGGCGGCTGCGCACATTGGTTATTGGCGCACCTTTTTCGCTTAAATACTCGATAAACTTGCCTGTGCCAAGGGCAACGCAACTTCCCGCATCCTCCGCCACCACCGCATCAATACCCGTCACAAATGTTATTTTTTTGTCAAGGCCAAATAGAAGGGAGCTTCCCCCGGTCATAACCATGCCCCGCTCTGCCACATCGCTGGCAAGTTCGGGCGGTGTGCGCTCGAAAACAGAGCGCACCATGTCACAAATGGCGGCAACGGGCTCTTTTAGCGCATCCCGCATTTCTTCGGATGTGATGATGATGCTATTGGGCAGTCCTGTTACTGTGTTGCGCCCTTTAATCTCCATATCAATATCAATTGTGCGGGGGAAAGCCGTGCCAACATTCATCTTCAAAGCTTCCGCTGTGCTTTCACCGATGACAAGGTTGTGGGCCTTACGCACATGGCGGATGATGGCTTGGTCAAAATCATCCCCACCCACTTTAATGGAAGCCGACACAACTGATGACCCCAGCGAAATTACTGCCGCATCTGCCGTGCCGCCCCCAATATCTATTATCATAGAGCCACGGGGCTTTGTAATATCCAGCCCTGCACCCATGGCGGCGGCAAGGGTTTCTTCCAGCACAAAAACTTCCCTTGCCCCTACGGAGCGGGCTGCATCTTCCACCGCGCGCCGCTCCACATCCGTTACAGATGCCGGCACACAAACAGCAACCCTTGGCTTGCGCAGGCTGCCTATTTTTTTACTCGCCTTTTTAATAAAGTACTTCAAAATTTGCTTTGTAATTTCGTAATCAGAAATAACCCCGTGGCGCAAGGGGCGCACCGCCAAAATATTGTCGGGGGTGCGGCCAAGCATCCTACGTGCCTCGCTGCCAACCGCCAAAATTTCCCGGCTTTTTTTGTCCAAGGCCACCATGGACGGCTCCCGCAAAACCACACCCCGGCCTTTTATATACACTAGCACATTTGCTGTGCCTAAATCTATGCCAATATCCATAAATTTCCTCTCCACATATACACACTTCGACAATATTATTATACCGCATAAAAGCACCCGTGAAAAGATGTTTTTGAAATTTTTGTGAAGAAGTTTTGGTGCAAGTTAAAAACAGGGCGGTTTACCCACTCATTTCATTGCTAACTGAACATAGTTTGCGTCTTTGGGAATGAGTGGGGGGTAAGCCCCTACACTGATTGGTGGCAAATTTTTAAGCTTTTATAGTGACATCCGGCAATGACATGGTATAACCTTATTGAGGGGCGTATCCTCTGAGCTCCATTATAACAACATTGTGTAATTGGCCATATAATTGAACATAATAACTTATTGGTGATTATTATGCGGAATTTGTGGCGCAGCAGACTTAGATCAAGACTTAGAAAGGGGATGTTTTATGTGAGTGATTCCTTGGCGATTTCAAATAATATTTTACGTTTGGCGTTTAGGGACAACATAGAAGTCACTCCCATGAAGTTGCAAAAGCTTCTTTATCTGCTTTATGCAAGATACTTGCATCTTGGTAACGAACCTCTGTTTTCGAGCAGGTTTGAGGTGTGGAAGTACGGGCCTGTTCTTCGTGATATTTACAATCATTTTAAAGACTTTGGCGCAAGACCTATAAATGGTTATGCGGAGATAGATGGAAAAGCCCTTGTCTTAGACGAAAGCGTCAACGATCTTTTCAAAGAGGCTTTAGAGTTGACTTGGGATAGGTTCAAGGATTTTAGTGGTCAGCAGCTCTCTGCATTGACACACCTCCAAGGAACCGCTTGGCATATTGCTAATGGAAGGGGCGACCGCTTTTTGAGGGATGAGGAGGTTGTATTGGACGGGGGCTACCGATTTTGGACATAGAGCAATTGAATAGCAGATCAAAATTGAACCAATAGGAAAAGTTGACAAAGAATTAACCGATAACTCTACAGTCACAAGTATAGACGGAAGGTTTGAATTGGCACAAAAACAGTAAGACCATGATAACAAGATTGAGGAAGAAAAGCTAAAAATCAGTAAAGGTATACTTATAATTAGCGGTGCAGTTTTGGTTTTCCTTTTCATTGCGGAGATTTTTATGTCAGGTATGAAAATTAGAATAGACCCACAAATTAGAATGCTTTTCATAGAACCCGTTAGATTTGTATTAACGGCAACGATTGGATATTTGTTTGCTACAAGAGAAAGTCCTGGAAAATAAATAAAAGCCGCCATAAATTCATTGGCTTTTGTTTATTTTTAATCAAAACAAAAAACACCCTCAGCCAATTCCTGCTATATTCAAGCATGCATGAGGTGGGGTTAATGGTCAACACATGTTATTTGTGTTTACACGTATTCGGGGGCAAGCCCCCACCCTACAAAACATTGAAAAAATTTGGGAAGGATATGGCTGCCCAATGGGCATTTTTTAGAATGGACGGAGTTTTTGCCGCCATTGCGGCAATGGCAAGGGACATGGCAATGCGATGGTCTCCGTGGCTGCTTAGGGTTGCGCCGTGCAATGGCTTGCCGCCATGGATAATCATACCTTGATGGTCAGCGGTGATATTTGCGCCCATTTTGGCAAGCTCTGCTGCCATGGCGTGCAGGCGGTTGGTTTCTTTAATTGCCAGTTCCTGCGCATCTTTGATTATGGTTGTGCCCGCCGCAAACAGGGCGCATACGGCAAAAATTGGTATTTCGTCAACCATTAAGGGGATTTGCTTGCCTGACAATGTTATGGCGTTCAAATTAGATTTTTTGACGAAAATATCGCCCACTGCTTCGCTGCCCGTGGTTTTGATATGCCTTGTTTCCACATGCCCCCCCATGGATCGCAAGGCGGACAAAAGCCCTGTGCGTGTGGGGTTAAGCCCCACATTTTTTATTGTTAAACCCTCATCCGCCAACAAAATCCCCAGCACCACAAAAAATGCCGCCGAGGAGAAATCTCCCGCCACCTCTATTTTGCGTGCAACCAAGCCATTGTCGCCCTGCATATAGGTAAGCATATTTTCTGTGTGGTTGCGGGTTAAACCCTTGCCCAGCTCCGCCACAGTGGTTTTGCCTGCGGCATACAAACCGGCTAACAAAATTGCGGATTTTACCTGTGCGCTGTGGATTGGCATTTGGTAATGGATTCCGTTTAGTGGTCTTCCATGGATTTTTAACGGTGCAAACCCGTCCAGACTGTCGATTTTTGCTCCCATCATCCGCAAAGGGGCAACTACACGCTCCATAGGGCGTTTTTGCAGGGACTTGTCCCCGTCCAACACGGAATCAAATCCCTGCCCCGCAAGTAAGCCGCACAAAAGCCGCATTGTGGTGGCAGAATTGCCGCAGTACAGCACATCCTTCGGGGCTTTTAACCCGTGCAAACCAACGCCTTGTACACGCAAAATACCGCCTTCTACATCTTCTGCACATTCCACACCCAGCTGGCGCAAACAAGCTACTGTTGCCAAATTATCCTCCCCACGCAAAAAACCGTGTACTTCTGTAACCCCATGGGCAATTGCCCCTAAAATTACAGCACGGTGGGATATGGACTTGTCACCGGGTACACTAACTACGCCGCCCACAGTGTTTTTTGGCTCAATTCTCATACAACCATCCTACAAGCCTGTTAGCACAAATACAATTCACCCTGCCACTGCGGGCCTATACCGCAACGGCAGGGTGTGGGTTACCCTAAAACTCCGCTGTGCCGGCAGCCCTTGGGAATGGGATAACATCCCTTATATTGGTCATACCTGTAATATACATAATATAACGCTCAAAACCAAGCCCAAAGCCGCCGTGCTTTACGCCCCCAAAACGGCGTAGGTCTGTGTACCACCAATAATCCTCCTCGGATAGGTTGTGGGCTTGCATGCCTTCCAGCAGTTGCTCCATCCGCTCTTCCCGCTGGCTGCCGCCTACAATTTCGCCAATGCCGGGGGCAAGCAGGTCGCAGGCTGCCACGGTTTTGCCATCGGGGTTGCGGCGCATGTAAAATGCTTTAATGTCCTTTGGGTAATCCGTTACAAACACGGGCTTTTTGAAATGCTTCTCGCAAAGGTACCGCTCATGCTCGCTTTGCAAATCACAGCCCCATTCTACGGCAAATTCAAACTTTTGCCCACTGTTTTTCAAAATTTCGATGGCTTCGGTGTATGTTATCCGCCCAAATTGGGAATTTACCACATTATCCAGTTTAGCAAGCAAACCTTCTTCGATAAATTTGTCAAAAAATTCCATCTCATCATGTGCATGTTCAAGGCAATACTTGGTAACATATTTTAACATATCTTCTATAAGCTCCATAACATCGGCAAGCTCGGCAAAGGCAATTTCCGGTTCCAACATCCAAAATTCCGCTAAATGGCGGGATGTGTTGGAATTTTCTGCACGAAAGGTTGGGCCAAAGGTGTATACATCGCCAAAAGCAAGGGCGTAGGCTTCGGCATTTAACTGCCCTGTAACCGACAAGCTAACGGGTTTTCCAAAAAACTCCTCACTACCTTTTATGGGGAACATTTCACCGGCACCTTCCCCATCCAGCCCGGTTAAAATGGGGCTGTGTACGTGTACAAAGCCCCGCTCTGCAAAAAACTTATGCAGGGCAAAACTTGCCAGCGAACGGATGCGGAAAACCGCAGAAAATGTGTTGGTGCGGGGGCGCAAATGGGCAATTGTGCGCAAATAGTCAAAACCATGCCGCTTTTTTTGCAGGGGATATTCGGGTGGTGCAGAACCCTCCAAAGTAATGGAAGAAGCTTGAATTTCAAAGCTTTGCCCCTTGCCTTGGCTTTCCACCACCTTGCCGGCCACACGTATGCCGCTGCCCACGCCAAATTTGGTAATTTCTTCAAAATTTGGTAATTTATCCTCAAAAACAATTTGTATGGACTTGAAAAAGCTGCCGTCATTAAGCTCTATAAAGCCGAAATGGTTGTTATCACGCAGTGTGCGCACCCAACCGCACACCTCCACATCCTTGCCCATAAAACTTGCCGTATCAGCGTAAATTTGCGCAATTCGTGTTCTCACTTAGCATCATCCTCCTATCAATATTGTGCCATTGTACCATATTCGGCAACTTTTTTCAATAAATATGTGGATTTTTTTTGCAAGGTGTGTTATGATATGTCGAATGGAGGTAGCCATGGAAGCAAAGCCGAATAAAGCAAAAAGTTTGGGCGTTTTATGTGATATTACGCTGGATAGATATGTGGGGCGGTTGGGGCTTAATGTGGGCTTATCCGCCTTGGTGAATATTGGTTTTTTCCTATTTCTCTGGGGTTATGTGGCTTTGGGTTTTTTTGTCATACATCCTAATTTGGATTTTCATGGTAACCAGTTTGTGGTTGATGGGGTGTTTTTTGGGGCGTTTGCCACCTTGCTATTGCCTGCCTTGTCTTTTTTTATAATGCTTAACGGGGCGGCGGCCGTGGCCGTTTGCGGCGAAAATGCGCCTGATTTTGCACAGGCTGCAAAATTTACCCTTCGCAAAGCATGGGGCGTGTTTTCCCTTGCCCTGGCGCAAACCTTGATGTTTGTGTTAATTTTTGCCATTTTTGGGCTGGTGGCCTTTCTTAATTTGGATTTGTTTTTGAACCTTACAGCTGTGTTTGCAGCCATGTTGATAGTTGTGATGATATTTTTCCGCTCCCTTTCATTTTTTGCAACCAACCTTGTGCTAACCCACCGCAAATATTTTTTTGGTGCAATAATTTTTAGCGCACGTTTGGCATTTGCCAAGGGTTTTGCAAAAATATTCGCCGTTACTGCCGTTGTTACCATGGTTAATTTGCTGTTATATGCCATTGTTTTTATCATTCTTCACAATATCTTCTCCCCTTGGGCCTTGCTGGATGCAAACAACCTTTTAACCCCGCAATTTTATGTGCTTATTTTGGGGGCATATGTGCCCATGATTTTTATTGCCCCCCGCCTTGATGTTATTGCCCAAAGCTTTCTTAACCCGCCTGATGATTTTCCTTGTGAAGCAGGGCTTGGTAGCCGCACACTTGCTGTTGGGGTGGATTTTTTGGTGCCTGCCGCAATAACGGCCATACTTGCCACTATCTTTATTCTGCTTACAGGCATTTCCTTTGAAGGGGGTGTGCATTTTGGCGTGTTAGTGATTTGGGGGCTGGCGTTTTTTCTCGTATTCATAATGTACAATATATATTTTGAGGTGTTTGAAGGGGGGCAAACCCCTGGCAAAAAGCTGTTGCGCCTAAGGGTTGTAAGCGAGGATGGCAGCCCCGTTACCCTGATGAAATCTATTTTGCGCAATGTGTTGCGTATTGTGGATGTTGTTAGCTTTGTGCTTATATTGTTTGATAAAAAGCACCACCGGCTGGGTGATATGCTATCCTACACCAAGGTAATTACAGAGGACAGAGGGGCGGATAACGGCCATGTATAGAGATGATGTGCTTTTAAGGGTGGAAAAACCCGGTCGATATGTAGGTAACGAAATAAATATGGTGGTTAAAAACCCCGAAACCGTGGCAACACGGTTTGCTTTTGCCTTCCCTGATGTGTATGAGGTGGGGATGAGCCACAACGGCCTGCAAATTTTGTACAGCCTGTTTAATGGGCGTGAAGATGTGTATTGCGAGCGGGTTTTTGCCCCGTGGAGCGACATGGAAGCCATTATGCGGGAAGAAAGCCTGCCCCTAAAAACCCTGGAAACCTTTACCCCACTGGCGGAATTTGATTTTATTGGCTTTACCCTGCAATACGAAATGTCCTATACAAATATTCTAAATATGCTGGATTTGGCGGGCTTACCCCTGCGTGCCGCAGATAGGCCGGAAAACCACCCAATAATTTGCGGCGGCGGCCCCTGTGCCGTAAACCCCGAACCTTTAGCGGATTTTTTTGATTTCTTCTTTATCGGGGAGGCGGAGGAGGCTTTTTTGCAAGTTTTTGACCTATATGCCGCTCACAAAGGCACAAAACGGCAGTTTTTGGAGAAAATCGCAGGTATACGGGGGGTTTATGTGCCTGCTTTTTATGGTGTGGCCTATAATGCGGATGGCACAATTGCCAATTTTGCCGCAAACAACCCTAACACCCCTGCCAGGGTTAAAAAAGCAGTTGTACGTGATATGGACACTGCCCATTACCCGCAAAAAGCCCTTGTGCCGCTAATCGAAACCGTACATAACCGTGTGGCGTTGGAGGTTTTCCGTGGTTGCATCCGTGGTTGCCGCTTTTGCCAAGCGGGCTTTATTTATCGCCCCCACAGGGTAAAACAGGTGGATACGCTGGTTGCACAAGCACAAAACCTACTAACATCCAGTGGGCATGAGGAAATTTCCCTACTATCCCTTGCGACTAATGATTATCCATATTTGAATGAGTTGGTAGATAAGCTAAACGATTGTTTTGCCAGCCAACACATCAGTATTTCCCTACCATCCCTAAGGATTGATGCGGCAAACCAAACCGTGCTTGAAAAAGTGCAGAAGGTGCGCAAGTCTAGCCTTACATTTGCGCCCGAGGGGGGCAGCCAAAAAATGCGGGATATTATCCGCAAAGGCATTAGCCAACAGGATATTTTGGAAGGGGCACGCCTTGCCTTCGAGGGTGGCTGGGACAGGCTAAAGCTTTACTTCATTATTGGCTTGCCCGGGGAAGAAGATGAGGATTTAACCGCCATAGGCAAGCTGGCAAATGATATTGTGGAAATTTATTACAGCCTGCCCAAGGAAAAACGCAAACGCCCGCCGGGCATTACCGTTTCCGCATCCTGCTTTGTGCCAAAGCCTTTTACTCCCTTTCAATGGTATCCCCAAAAGCCTGTATCAGAATTTGCTGCAAAACAGCGTTTGGTTAAGGCAGGCATAAACAGCAAGCGTGCTGGTTATAAATACCATGATGCGGATGTTTCTGTATTAGAAGCTACCCTGGCAAGGGGGGACCGCCGTGTGGGCGGCTTAATTGAAGCTGCATGGAAAAACGGCGCACGCTTTGATGGGTGGAGCGAGTTTTTTAGCTGGGATAAGTGGCAAAAAGCCTTTGAAGATACAGGCCTTTCCATGGATTTTTATAACTTCCGTCAGCGGGGATATGATGAGGTTTTGCCCTGGGACTTTATTGACGTGGGCGTCACCAAGGACTATCTTATCAAGGAAAACGAAGCAGCAAAGGCAGTTGCGGGAGGTGGCGTTTAGTGAACACATGCCTGTCAGAAACAGCCGCCGCAGAAGCCGGAAAATTTTACCACGGAAATGTAATGGGGGCAGAAACCAACCTGCACATTATCCACGATTTGTTTCCTAAAATAGATGCTTGGAATATAAACAGCTGGGACAACTGCTGGTATGCCGCTTTTGTTTATTGGTGCTGCATTAAGTCGGGAATAAATTTGCCGGTTCGTTGCCCTGACCCTGCTGTAAGCTGTAACTTTGCCGGAGTTATAGCGTGGGAACAATGGGCGAAGTTACTCGAGGTAAACCGCTGGAAGGGCAAGGGTGATAAGGCAGCTATGGGTGACATTGTCCTATTTGACAGGGTTTTTGAGGATAAAGAGCATGACCACATTGGTGTTGTGTGTAAGTGGATACATAAACATGGAAGGGATGGTGTGTGATGAGTGACTCTAAGCTAAACTGCCATCGTTACCGTGTATTTTTTACAAAGTATGACAGGGCAAGATTTATCGGTCATTTGGACTTGCAAGATTTGCTTGCAAGGGCAATAAAGCGGGCAAAACTGCCCATTGCATACAGCCAAGGCTTTAATCCCCACCAGCTAATGTCCATTGCCCTGCCCCTGTCGCTTGGCATGACAGGCAAAGCCGAAATTTTTGAGATTTACTTGACACAGCAAACCGAGCCCCGGCAAATTATGGATAGCCTTAACCCACAAATGCCTGCGGGCATGGCCATCATATCTGTGCAACAGGTGGCAAACACAGGCAAGTCGGCTGCGGGGCTGGTGCACAAAGCCACATACCGCATCACTTTCCCAAATTTGGGCAAACTAAACTTGGCACAAATGATGGGCGAGCAAGAAATGCTTGTAACCACAAAAAGCAAAAAAGGTACGAAAATTAAAGATATACTACCGGAAATTTTTCACATCAAGCAAGATGGCGATGCAATAGTTGCAACGCTGGCAGCAGGCAGCGACAAGAATCTAAAACCCCAGCTGTTAGCCGAATATATACAAAGTTATATAAAAACAAGCTTTGCGCCCCACCAAATATCCTACGAAAGGACGGAACTGATACTATGAAGCGTATTTTAATAAACAAGTCCGAACGGGGCTATTCCACCGCCCTTTTGGAGGATGGCAAGTTAGTGGAGCTTTTAGAGGATTCTGTTGAAGAGTCGTTAGCAGGCAATATTTATCTTGGTGTTGTTAAGAAGGTAACAGGGGGTTTTATTTTCCTGGACATCGGGCAGGAGAGGCAAGCGTTTTTGGATACCAAAGACGGCAGAGAACGTAGGCTGTTCCCCCCCGGCCGCCCATCGGCCAAGCCCGGTGATACTTTTGTTGTGCAGGTGCTAAAAGATGCGGTGGGCAATAAAGGCCCCAATGTTACCAGCTCTATATCCTACACAGGCCGCTACATAATGCTTTACGAATCCCTTGATACGGACAGGGTAAACAGCAGCAAAAAAATTGAGGATTTTAACGAAACACGGCGTTTGAAAAATATGATAAAAGGGCTTTTAAGCGATGGTTTTTCCGCCATCATCCGCTCCGCCGCCGAGGGTAAGGATGAAGATACCATTAAAGCGGAAATTGACGTGCTTATGTCACGCTGGGGCGAAAATTTGGATTGGAAGCACAAAACTGCCCCCGCTACACTTTGGAGCCAGTCCAGCATCGTTAAAACCCTTATGGAAGTGGTGCGGGAAGATATTGATGAAATTATTATTGATAACCCCGACACCTTTAGCCGAATACAAAAAGAATTTTTGCCAACTTTCCCGGACTTTGAAAGCAAAATCTCCCTACACCGCAAGGATGAGGACATTTTTGCCGCATACTTCGTTAAAACCCAAATGGACAAGCTGTATGACAAGCGTGTGTGGCTTAAATGCGGCGGTTTTATTGTTGTGGAACAAACCGAGGCCTGCGTGGTTATCGACGTAAATACGGGCAAATTTCAAAGCAAAGGCGGCGAGGCGGCAAAACTGCAACTAAACTTGGAAGCTGCCAAAGAAATTGCATACCAACTGCGCCTGCGCAACCTGTCAGGCATTGTTATTGTGGACTTTTTACGTATGATGTCCAAAGCAGACATGCACAGCCTGCTAAAAGATTTTGAGCTGGAACTGCACAAAGACCGCATCCCGGCTCTGTTGGTGGGCATGACAACTCTTGGGCTGGTGGAGGTTACCCGTAAGCGAGTGCGTAAGCCTATTGAGAAGCGTAATGGCAACGCCCTGCGCCCGCCTGCAATTACATAATGTAATTATGCTATTGGCATCATTTTTAGGACTACATATTATAGGGAGGGTTTCGTATGAAGTATGATTATAGATCACAAAGAAGCAGTGCGTTAGACCGAAGTGGTGATAAGAAAGCTGCCAAAATTGGATTCAAAGCTGCCATAGTAACCCTCATAGCCGCAATATTCACACTGTCTTCCGTGTTTGTGTCAATCCTTTTTACTACGAATTCAGTGCAAAGAGATACGGTTGAGTTCTTATCCTTGCACTTTGATTCGGTTCACGCAAGCATGGAGTATGAGCAAGCGTTAACATCAATATTAGAAGAAAAGTTGTCGCTGCAAGCAAGAGTAAGTACTCTTGAAAACCAAAATATGTTAATGCAGATGGATGCCACTATTTTAGGTGAAGATAGGCTATCTCAGGCACGAGCCCACATAGGAGCTGGCAATTACAGAGCTGCAGTTCAGCTACTTAGCGTAGTTACAACCTCTTCACCGGAAGTTCTTATACTTCTTGAAGAGGCAATTTCGATGTATGAAGCACAAATCATGGAGCGGGTAAATGAGCTATTGTTTGGCCGACAAACTGTTGATGCACTAAATATGGTCAGGCAGGCACAGGTCATCCTGCCAAGTAGTATTATTTTTAGGGATTTAGCGAATGAGATCGAGGATAGGGCAGAACGAATCGGGCCATTAACCGTGCTGGTACCTCCTCATCACCCTCCGCACAGCAGAATTGAAGATACTGTTTTTATGAGCACAATCCCATTTCATAATGTTATGTACTATAATTTATGGAACACCCCAAATTATTCACTACATAATTTGCGTGGACAGTTTCGCATGCTTACCGTAAACGCAGGTAGAGTAGATGGCGGATCCGGCACGAGCAATGCATTTCTAAGAATCTACGGTGATGGAGATTTGTTACTTTTGGAGGAGATTATTGCATTGGAGCTTCCTGTTGAGTTTCAAATACCTGTCGTTGATGTGCATCTTCTTCGCATAGAACTCAGAAGGACGGGAGAAGGGGGGCGTGATGTGAGATATGCAATAGCTGGAATCCTTGAATAGTGTTATCAGATATGCCATAAAAGGCATGAGGCTTACAATCGTTAATAGGCTTGGGGTTTCCCTATCGACTCCTATTCGCAAAAAACGCAAATAGTAAGAGGAAGAATATATGAAAAAAATACTGGTCGCCATGAGCGGCGGCGTGGATTCGTCGGTGGCGGCATATGTGTTAAAGGCGCAGGGATATGATGTGGTGGGCATTACCATGTCTGTTTGGCAGGCGGAAAGTGCGCAGGACATTGTCGCCCGCAGTGGCTGCTGCGGCATGACGGCCACGGAGGATGCACGCTTTGTGTGCGGCAAACTGGATATACCCCATTATGTACTAAATTTTCGGGATGTGTTTCGCAAGCGGGTTATTGCCCCCTTTGTGGATGAATATATGCAGGGGCGCACGCCAAACCCCTGCATTGCTTGCAATGCCTTTGTTAAATGGCAATATCTTTTTGATAAGGCGAAGGCTTTGGAGGCGGATTTTATTGCCACGGGGCATTATGCCAAAATTATAAAAAACGAGGGCACAGGACGGCTTACCATTGCCACATCCCCATCAGCAAAGGACCAAAGTTATGCCTTGTACAATATGAGCCAAGAGGCACTAAGCCGCACCCTTTTCCCCATTGGGGATATGGACAAGGATGATGTGCGGGAAATTGCCCGCCGTGAAATTGGTTTGCGGGTTGCATATAAGCCTGACAGCCAAGAAATTTGCTTTGTGCCATACCGCAACCACGCCGCCTTTTTGGAGGAATATTTGGGGGGCAAATTACCCGCCGGCAATTTTGTGGATGAAGATGGTAATATTTTGGGGGCACATCAGGGTTTGGGGCGTTACACCATTGGGCAGCGCAAAGGGCTTGGTGCATTTGGTGCACCCATGTTTGTAAAGGAAATTGACGGGGCAACCGGCAATGTGGTGTTGACGGGGGATGAAAGCCGGCTTTTTCAAAATACAGTAACCGTGGGCAATTTGGCCTTTATGAGCCACAAGAGTATTGATGCGCCCATGGACTGCCTTGGTAAAATCCGATATGCCCATAAAGCTGCACCCTGCATCATCACCCAGCAAGGGGGCAGGATAACAGCCACATTCAAAGAAGCCCAAAGGGCGGCGACCCCCGGGCAATCTGCTGTTTTTTATGATGAGGGCGGCGGTATAATCTGCGGCGGTATAATTTTGTAACTTAGCGGGCTTGGCCTACTCCACACGGGTGATTTTTGCGCCAAGGCTGCGCAATTTTTGGTCAAAATGGTGGTAGCCCCTGTCCACATGGTAAATATCGTGTATTTCGGTGGTGCCTGTGGCTGCAAGGGCTGCCAACATTAGGGCGGCACCTGCACGCAGGTCGCTGGCTTTAACTTGCGTGCCCGTAAGTTGGGCAACACCTTCAATAATGGCGGAACGGCTGTCAATTTTAATGTCCGCTCCCATGCGGATAAGTTCCGGCACATGCATAAAGCGGTTTTCAAATACTGTTTCTGTTACCAAATTTGTGCCGGGGGTAACCGTTAGCAGGGACAAAAATTGCGCCTGCATATCCGTGGGAAAGCCCGGATAGGGCAAGGTTTTAATATCAATGGGTTGCCGCTGGGTGGCCCCTTTTATGTTTAGCCCTGCTTCCCCTTCTTCAATTTCCACCCCCGCCTCCCGCAATTTAGCGATGGCGGGCTTTAGATGGTCTATCACCACATTTTCAAGAAAAACTTCGCCCCCCGTTATGGCGGCGGCTATCATAAACGTGCCTGCCTCTATACGGTCGGGTATGATGGTGTGGTTTGTGCCTTTTAGCTTGTCCACGCCTGTTATGCGTATGGTGTCTGTGCCGCTGCCACGTATTTTTGCCCCCATGGATGTTAGGAAGTTGGATAAATCCACAATCTCCGGCTCTACGGCGCAGTTTTGGATTGTGGTTTGCCCCTCTGCCAACACGGCTGCCATCATTATATTTTCGGTTGCCCCAACAGAGGGAAAATCAAGATAAATATTAGCCCCAACAAGTTTATCCGCTTTGGCGTGGATATAGCCATGCTCTTGGCTAATTTCTGCACCCAAAGCCGCAAGGCCTTTTAGGTGCAAATCCACAGGGCGGCTGCCAATGGGGCAACCGCCGGGCAGGGAAATTTTAACCTCTTTCATACGGGCAAGCAGGGGGCCTGCCACTAAAAAAGAAGCTCGCATTTTCGTACAAAGCTCGTAAGAAACCTGGGTTTTGCTTATGCTTGCTGCTTGTATATTAAGTGCCTCATTGTTTTCCCAGCTGGTTTTGCCGCCTAAGTCCTCAATAAGCTCCTGCATTATAAGCACATCTGTAAGTTTTGGCACATCATGTATTTGGCAGGCTTCGTCAGTTAGTAATGTGGCGGCAATTATGGGCAAAACGGCATTTTTGCTGCCCGAAATACGCACATTGCCATGTAGTGCCCCGCTATTTTCAATCACAAATTTTCCCATATACACACCCCTCTTAATATATCGGATATAGTATGGGCGCAACATTACCTAAAAATACCAAAAAAATTAAAAAAGTGCTTGCAAAATTAGAAATATTTGGTATAATTGTAAATAATGGTAAATTTTACAGATGCAGGAAGAGGAGGAGCGGCCTTGGAAATACAATTCGTAGAGCGCAACGGCAACCTTATCACAAAAATACGGGGAGAGATTGACCACCACACTGCCGATAAAATACGCCGCAGTTTGGAAGAAAAGTTTGCAGAAAGTGATGCAAAAAATATTGTTTTCGATTTTGCCCATGTGCACTTCATGGACTCGTCCGGCATTGGAATGGTAATTGGGCGGTACAAGGAATTACAAAAAACAGGCGGACGGGTGTTTGCCATAAACATAGGGCCCGAGATTAGCCGTATTTTTGACATATCAGGCCTGCGCAAGATTATACCATGCTTTGCAGGCATTGATGAGATTGAAAGCGCATAGGGGGTGGAGGCATGACAAAGACCAAGAACCAAATGACACTAACATTTTTGGCAACCAGCGAAAACCAAGCTTTTGCCCGTGCATCCGCCGCCGCATTTGCCACCCAGCTAAACCCCACTATGGCAGAGCTTACCGAAATAAAAACCGCTGTAAGCGAGGCTGTTACCAATGCAATTATCCACGGTTATGAAGGTTTGGAAGGGGATAACTTTGTAACCATGCGCTGCCGGTTGTCGGATGGGGAAATTTACATAGAAATTGAGGATAGCGGGCAGGGCATAGATGATGTGCAACAGGCTTTGGAGCCCTTATATACCAGCAAACCCCACGAGGAGCGTTCGGGCATGGGCTTTACTGTGATGAGTGAGTTTATGGACGAGCTTTTGGTAGATTCTGTTAGGGATAGCGGCACGCTGGTTAAAATGCGCAAGAAGTGCGCAAGCGAAAGCTTTGTGGTGATGTAATGGCGCAAAAGGTTCTGGAATTTGACCGAACGATGGAGCTTATTTTAGCCAGCCAACAAGGCAACACCCACGCAAGGGATACGCTTGTGGAAGAGAATACGGGCCTAATATGGTCGGTGGTTAAAAAATTTGCCCAAAGGGGTTATGAGCTGGAAGATTTATTCCAAATCGGTGCAATTGGGCTTATGAAGTGTATCGACAAATTCGACATCAGCTTTGGCGTAAAATTTTCCACCTATGCTGTGCCTATGATAATGGGCGAAATTAAGCGGTTTTTACGGGATGACGGCATGATAAAAGTAAGCCGCCCCTTAAAAGAAATGGCAATAAAAGCCAAATATATACAAGCAAACCTGCAACAAACCACAGGCAAGGTGCCAACCATTGCAGAAATTGCCGCCGCCATGGAAATTGATGTGGAGGAGCTGGCATATGCCATGGATGCTTCGGGGGAGGTGGAATCCCTACATGCTGTGGTGCATCAGGGGGATGGCGGGCCGGTTTATCTGCTGGATAAGCTGGAAATGACCGGGGAAGACCAAAGCGAAAGGATGATTGACAAAATTGCCCTGCGGGAAATTATTGGACAATTAGACGTAAGGGAGCGACAGGTTATTATAATGCGCTATTTTCAAGACAAAACCCAAAGCCAGATTGCCAAGGCCATTGGCGTTTCTCAGGTACAGGTAAGCCGTATAGAAAAACGGGTCTTAAAGACCCTTAGGGATAAATTATCATTATAACAGGAGGATTTTATTATGAGCGCAACCGTAACGGCGGCCACAACCTACCATGTGGTTTACCAAGACATTACCACAGAATGTGGCGAAACTGCCCGCACCTATGGCATACAAGCATATGCCGCAAATGATGTAGCAGCCCAAGTGCTGGATATCAGCACAAACCCCGCCTTTGTACATAAAATGGCCAAAAAATTTACAAAACACCAACTTTCGCCCCATCATTTGCATGATGTGGTTTGCGATATGTTGGGGTAGGGGCAAACAAACAAAAGCCACCCTTATTTGGTGGCTTTTGTTTTATTTTCCTTAACTTTCCTTTTCGGTAAATAGATGCCCAAAATCTCGGCACACCTTCAAAAATATGGCCGTTATTTTTGTTGCGCCTAATTCTACAACCAACCACGTAATGCTATTATGAAGCCTTGTCATGTTCTTCGTGCTTCTTGTTCTTTTCACGTTTGCGCCAAGCACTTACCAAAATATGCAAAACAACCCCCGTAATCAGCCCAATGGCCGCACCTTGTGCAAAAATTGTCACACCCATAATGGCGGCCACACCTTGGTCCTCCCTGGTTTTTGTCATATTTATGGCAACATAACCACAAGCAAAGCCCGTTAGCAGCATGGTTATTAACATTGCTACTGGGAAAACCGGCTCCAACAAGGTAACGAGGGGCAGGGCAAGGGATGCGACACCCATTGCCAAAATAAAGCTACCAAGCCCGTCATGCAGGGAATTCATACCCTTTTTGCTTTGCTTGTACCGCTCCACAGTAGAAACGGTGCCGCCTATCCAGTTGGGGCCTGCCATGGGAGGGTATGGGGCAATAAATGCCAAAATGGTGTTGCGCAAACCAATTATCACATTTGTGCGGTTTACATTGTAATCTACAACCTCATCCTTGCGCACTTCGCCTGCTTCTTTTATAACGGTTTCTGTTACCACAATTTCGCCGAAGGCGATAAGATACAGCAAAACAGCCAAAGGTGCGGCGGCAATAAAATGGTGAAAGCCGGGAAAGCCAATACCAAATACTGTAAAGTTTTCAAAAAGCTCCCCAAAAGGCAGGGGGGATATGCCCCATCTAATTGCGGGCATTGGCAATTCGCCTATAATAACGCCAACAACCATGGCTATAACCATACCCACCAACATACCTGACTTACTTAGCAAGCGGAAAAATGGGGTTTTGTTTTTAAGGGGCGCAAATTTAAGTGAATATAGAATTACCACACATACAAGTATGCCCAAAATACCGCTGATGGGTATGGCCGATAGCCTGGATGCCGAAAATGCAACAACATGCCCTTCCGCAGGATATTCGCTTGCACGATATAAGTTTTGGGGGTTTACCACGGAGAAGATGGCAGAAACCGCCGCCCCAAAAAGTATGCCGCCACGAACGGATACCGGCACAAAAGTAACAATTTTTTTAGCAAGGCCGGTTAAGCCCAAAAACACAAACAAAAAGCCAACCAACAACTGCAAAGCAATAAGTGCGTGCACCCTATCAGGCCCCAGCTCAAAAGTAAGCAAGTGGGCCAAAACAAGTGGTATGCCCGCTGTTATCCAGCCCGGGAAAACACTATCCCCCATGGTGGGATGCAGCATGTACAACATACTAAACATAAACACCATCATCACTGCAACTTCACGTGATGCGCCAATGCCCTCCATAATAAAAGGCACGGCAGCAAGTGCCACGGCAACCAGGGCAAAGCCCTGTATCCCCTCCGGCCAGGACCATTTCCAGTGGTAAAACGGTATGCGTATTTTGAATAAACCCGCAGGGATATGGGGTTGCTCTTCCCCGTCTTTTCTAATTGGCCGAAACTTTCTCATCCAAAATCTCCTTTTATTGTTAAATTCTTCTTGTATAACCTAAATCATTCCATTTTATCAGTACCTGCGGCGATTTTGATATACCTATCCAAAAGGTTGTGCAGTGGGGTATTTAAGCTGGGAAATGTATACCCAATTTGCTCCGCTTTTTCCAAGTCCAATCCATAATCGGGAAATCCATTAAACGGGGCTTGTGCGCCATCGTCAGAAATAATCGCATTCACACCGCATTTATTTTCCACGTATTTAATCATTTCGCCCAGCGACACACTTCCATGGTTTGCCGCATTTATGCTTCCAATAAAATTTTTGTTCACCAGCCAAGCAAGGAATTTGCCTGCTTCGTCAGACATTATAAATTCCATTTTTGCATTCAAGTTGTCTATGTGCATGGGTTTCGATTTAACAATATGCTCAATGTAAAAATACAGCCGCTTTGTATAGTCATCCTCACCTATTACAAGGGGAAAACGAACAGCAACACACGGAATGCGGCTATATGCTTGAAACATGGCACATTCCGCTTGCCGTTTAATTTCATCATAACCAAAGTCGTTTCTGCAACACCACTTCAAAGGGTAATTATGCGGGTCAAAATCAGATTCGGACAACGCCGGCTTAAAATTCGGATAATAAACGGACACCGTTGATGTTACGATATACTTTTCGCAATTTACTGCATCCAACAAATACTTTATTTCGTTTGAAGAATTTGCCTGGCTATCGTATACAACGTCATAAAATTTTCCGCTTAATGCATGGGATATACTTTCGGAATCGGTGCGCTCTATAATAATCCTGTTGACAGATTCGCCAAACACATCTTTGGCCTTGCCACGGGTTGCAATTGTTACATGGTTTCCGGCGGCTAGCAATTGCTTTACCAAATGCACGCCCATAAATTGCGTTCCTCCAACCACTAAAACCTTCATGCCAAATCCCCCTTACTGCCCAAATTTATTGGCCGAAACTTTTTCATCCAAAATCCCCTTCTTGCTATCAAACTCTTCCTGGGTTAAAATGCCATCATCCAGCAGGGTTTGCAGCATTGCGCACCTGTCATCCGCAAGCGGTTTTGATTTGAATTTTATGCGGTATTTAATTTCCAGTATTGCAGCAACTATAATATAACCAATGGCAAAATTAACCAAAAAATTAACCATATAAGTCATTGCATTTATACCAAAAACCAGCAAACCGTGGATAAAATATATGCCAACTATCGCCACAAAACCAATGGCATAAAATACAATATATTCCAGCACCTTACTGTATTTGCTTCTTCGCAAGCGTATCATCTTATCAAGAAAATGGAATAAAACCACCGTAATAACAAGGGGCAAATCTTGATGCAGTATCCTTGCAAGTACGGTTTGCCACAAATCCCCTGCGCCATCTTGGTTTACGGTGTTTATTAACCCAAACCAATACATAATTTTAGTGACGGCAAGATAGGCAAAAACCATTTCCTTAATTGCTTTCCATTTATCCTTTTTGCTCCCTTTAATCATAAGATAAACCCATGTTTTAAGGGGTCACGGTCATCAATCACATAGGTGTTAAGCCCTGTGATATAGGCAGAGGCGGTTATTTCAGGGATAATGGCATCAAAGTCGCCCACCGTTTCTTCGCCAAGCACTTTGCCTTTGAATTGCGTCCCTAAGATGCTTTCGTACACAAAAAGTTCATCTTTTTTGATTTGCCCTTTTGCGTATAGGGCGGCAAGTTTGGCACAAGTCCCTGTGCCACAGGGGGAGCGGTCAACCTGCCCATCACCAAAAATAACCACATTGCGGGCGGTGGAGTCTGGTTTTACG
>Ga0123352_10001696_pt1 | contig 29769 bp, 20 predicted proteins | sample TergutLab28metaG_FD_89700 | JGI IMG/M metagenome (GOLD analysis project Ga0123352, IMG submission 89700) | Labiotermes labralis P1 segment gut microbial communities from Petit-Saut dam, French Guiana - Lab288 P1 | ecosystem: Host-associated > Arthropoda: Insects > Digestive system > Gut ... | reverse complement strand
TTTTCTCTTCAAAATGCAGTTTGTTTCATAATTCTAACGTATTTGGTTCCTGTATTATTCACATTTTATATACAGGTGTGCTAAAATTAAAAAAAATAATTCCGGCGCCAAAAGGTTAAGGGGCAACAAAATATGCAACTGAGGATGCTTCTAGACAAACCTCGTTATTAGCGTGCAGCTGATATGCTGTGTCTGCTTATAACCGTCAGTGAAAGTGTAAGAGAGACCAGAAACCGAAAACTGAGGGGTCCGCTTGCATGTTTTTGGCAAGCCACATTTAAATTATAGGAATTTTATTTTTATACAGTGACGTTTTAGTGACTTCCGTCTTATAAGACAAGCCTAAAGTGCTCTATCTTATACGAAAGTCAATACCGTATATCACAATTCGCTTTTCAGCAGAACTTTCATTTCTATTTCTTCAAGTATCCTTCATGTATCAGCTGACAGGCCTTCTCCATTAAAATGCTGTCACCTACATTGACAGACGTCCGTCAACGTTAAAGACGGACGCAGCGTTTTTTGCCTGTCCACCTCGATTTTTTTTTTAAAAATTATTACAGAATGTCAAACACGAACCGTCGACACGGATAAGAAACCTTTAAATACAAGTACTGAAGTTTGAGTCAGTACTCTGGCTAGCCGGTGGGCTGCAAGACCGGGGAATCGGGGAAATATTCCCGGCAAAAGGAGACATTTTCTTTTTCCCAACGTGTCTTGACCGGTTGTGGAACCCTCACAGATACTCTTTCCCGGAGGTAAAGTAGCCGGAGCTTGAACCTGACCGTGTATCTCCACAAAGCCGAGGTTATGAATGCGTGGATTTATACCTGCATTTCTCATTCGTATTCATGGCGTGATAGTTATTTAGTATCACCAACACATTTACGCCCGTTCTGATTTAAAAAGACGCAGCTAAATCCGAGGTTGAAATCCTGCTGGAAGTATTCATTTATCAACTTCCTTTCCTCCACCGAGCCGGATCCTTGAGAAAATGACAGTTAATACTCGTAAAATATTCAAGTTTTCTCACCCTTAAAAACATAGAATTTCCTTTTCATATTCGTAGGAGTTTAACCACGGACCCACTCAAGAGCCAGCACTATCCAGTGTAGAATCTCAAACCTTCTTGCTCTAAGACCCATTTAATATCCTCCCATCCACATTTAGTGATTTCAGCCGGGAATTTTTGTACAATTTTTCACGTCCCCCACGTGTGTTACGCGTGCCGCATGTCACCCCTTTCTTAATTACATCACATTTATAATAATTGGTGGGGAATACAATTTCCGGAATTTTTCTAGAGGTAAATATATTTAAACACGTTTAAGAACTGCGGTATTGAAATTTGTTACTGTGGTAACAATGGAGTGAAGTGTAGTTGCGCCTTGTGCGTGAGAGTTAATACTGTTATTTCCTGTTGTTTTCTCTCTGATTACAGCTGAGCATAAATTTTGTTTCGCGAATACTGAAATGTGGTGGATACAGTGAAGTCTATATTTTGACAAAAACTATGGGTTTTCTCGGCAAGGTTAGGGACACTATCCATGCTCTCAGGGTCAAAGGTTATATCTGAGTCGAACAAAATACTGGGGACAGGATAAGACATAAAACACTTACCACAATTAGAAGAACAAAGTATATCCAGTCCCAAAACGAATGGGCATCTTGAACATAATACATGATATCTGTCCAACCTTCTAAGCTGATAACCTGAAATAAACACGTCATTATTAATCTTGGGTCACAGATGAGAGAGTACACTATAAAGGGAGGATTTTGAATGTAGAGTGCATTCCTTTCATCGCTGTCCTGAGCAGCGCAGCTGTCACGGTGTGTCCCGGCAGATGCAGGGTATCTCTGCGCTAAGGATGCCGTGGTCGGTGCGAAGACAAACGAAACACCCTGTACAAAACAATAACAACACTTGGCTGTCAGTGTAGTGAGACTGGTTTGCTTGAAGTTGAGGCCTATTGCACAAACCCCTGATGGTATGTGCGTGATAGATAATCATGCACTCTTAATGCAGGTTAAGATGTCTCCATCCTCAACATTAGAATATTTAGGGGGACTAGAGTTATAGTTCCGGTGGCACAGCTGGTTGAGGCACCATGCTACAAGCCGGAAGGTCGCGGGTTCGATTCCCGATAGTGTCATTAGAACTTTTCATTGACATAATCCTTCCGGCCGCACTATGGCCCTGGGGTCGACTCAGCCCTTAACAGAAATGAGTACCAGGAGTATTTCCTGGGTGGTAAAGGTGGCCGATGCGTAAGACTGACAAACTTACCACCTTTGTGTTCTGACTGTCTTGAAATCTGGGAGCCCCAAACTCCTGGAACCCTCAGGAACTGTCTAGGGATTGTTTTAAGTTTCCCTCTAGAGTTATGGATCCAATCTTTCTTAATCTTGTCACTAGGCGGGATAAATGGTCATCTTCATGTTCCGACCGCTTTGCGCCCGGGGAAAGAAAGTCCGATATCCAATGAATAGGATGATGAGCATCCGGACGGTGTGGAAAATAGAGAGCGTTCCCGTGGTTTTCCATATTCGCCCGAGAGTATAAATTTAGTGTGTGGTCGAGAGGTGACGCTCTCACTGAGGTGTTGCTTAAGATCACATTCGCCAACGATGCGAAGAATCATAGTGACTTGAACTTCAGGGTCAAGCAGTTATATGACGCGTCTTCGATTCTTTTATCACGAAAATGAAAGCACAAATAAGTTTCGAAACATCGGCAAATATGTAGCCAAAGAGGCACTGGAAGTTCTAAGAAGAATTTAGTTTTCAGTCTGCTGTAGCTCTTTACCGCATACACTTCAATTCAGTTTTACGTTCCGTCCGTCTTTCCACGTTACACAATATGAAATTTGTAATATGCACATTAAACAAATAAATTGTTATTAAGATTTTTTTTTCAAATTAACCTCTATGGAAATACTTAAATTTGATACTTTTGTACGCGTTAGTTCATTTAAGGTCTATTACATACACGTTTAGTGCAGGAATTCAGATTGGTTGTTCCTGCAGGACGAAATATTTTTAAATGCAGTGGGTAAAAAAATTCCAGAAAGCTGAACCTCAAGCTGCATGCCAGCACACTGAGTAGCCGGCATGCGAGAAGACTGGGCGGCCCATCTTTGATTTCCGACGAGTGCAGGAATTTCTCCAACCCCCGGAATTGCGACCGGCTGTGGTGACCACCATTAAACTGCCAAGTAATGGATAAAGGGCGTTCTTCCTAAGGGAGTAAAGTAGACGTGGTTCAAATTGGTTATAAACAGAAGAAAATATTGGAATAATGTAAAGGTTCGACAAAACGTAGGGCGAGATGGATTAGAAAATATCGAGAAAAATCACTGTGTGTGTGTGTGTGTGTGTGTATGTATGTATGTATGTATGTATGTATGTATGTATGTGTGTGTGTATGTATGTATGTATGTATGTGTGTATGTGTGTGTGTATGTATGTATGTATGTTTGTATTCATGCTGACACAACCTGCCTGCATTACTCGCTCTACTGTTTATCTCAGCACAGTTAACTCTCTGTCTGTCTGTCACGCAACTTGACATCAAATGCTAGTTGCTATAGACCATAACCAACCAACAAAAGACAGTCATTATAAAAGCACGTTACTTTAAATATCCATTACAACTTCCTAACTAACATAACCCTGTGAGACGTTGCAGTTTAACACAGCGGCGAACACCAAGGTTGCAATAACCCTGGACATGACGGTGTGTAGTTCTATAGAGTCCAGGTTGTACTTGGGAGGAACATCCTACTGCTCTCTCCAGGTCTCCGTGTGCAAGGAAGCAGTAAGTCCTTCCAAACGTCGTGTGAATAAGTATTAAATCGCGACAGACAGCAATCCTGTGTGCCAGTATACAGTCAATATCAGTCTACCCTGTCGATGAAGGTTAGAGATTTCCTTCTTAGTGCTGGTACCCACCTGTAAGCCACACGTCGTCACAGGCCAGAAAGGCGCACAAAATATACGAAGTGCTACATTATGACATAGGTAAAATGTCAGGCTTTTGTGAATGCGTTGATGGAAACGAGTTTCGCAAATCAAGCACTTTCCTGAAATCTGATTTCATGGCAGCAATTAATTTTATGGAGTGTTTGTTATGGAGTTTGTTAAATACGTAACAGTGTTTCGGAGAGTCATCCTGCTTCCATTTGCAGAGTGGAACTTCTTGAACACCGCGTGTAACTACGCACCAGAGAACTATCTGGATAGTGTAAAGCAACATCTCACAAGTGACGAATTCATCGAAGTTAAATTTAGCAACATATTTATGAATTGGTAGGCACTCTGACATGGTACCGCTTTTTGTCTGCAGGCAGTGTCTCGGCATCTCATTATTTTCATTTCTTTCCTGACTGAAAACCATTATTGGTAACGCTTTACACAGGGCGACCATAAAGTCCCGATCTACTTTATTACCACGCAAATCACCAACTGTTTAGTCAGTAGTTTCAACCCTGTGATAAATTTCTTAAACCCTTTCTCTAATTTCTCTATTGTATTTGAAGTGACGCTGCTATCACAGCTTCTGACCAGTTACGAAATGCGTGCTGCTGAACAGTAAAATTTATGAGCACCTGTATGTCAGGCGAATTAGCTTTGGGTTTACATTTGTGTAAGAAAGTAAGTTAATGTAAAGCAGATCATTAAGACACAAGTCAGGGAATCCATTATTATTCCCACCTCATCAAGGGATTAAATATGTAAAAACGTTATCATATTTTTAATCATGAACAATACGTGACAGATTTTGGACCCCCTTGTTCACTTTTCCTCCAGGTCGGTACATTCTCCATATTACAGTTCGTTATGACGTGATTTATACCCTCTAAACCTTCCACTGTCATTGTCGTTGATCAAGCTCACTTCCTCTTTTATTTATCTTAGTTTATTTGAAACTTTTCCAAAAATAAATTCTCCTTCATGGCCTTAATGACATGTGTCTGACGGCTCATAACAAAAGGCCTTGTCATGTCCAAAGGAAATAATTCTTCTACGTCAGGCACTAAGCTAAAAGTAAATAAGACTCTTTTTAAGAAACTGCAAACTTACGAATCCTTTCTTACGATTCTATCAAGTTATTTCACTGTCTCTTGTCTACTTCAACTGCTTTATCTATTGTATTCATGTAAAGTGAAAGCACTTCTCTGTCCAGTTCTCCACGAAATCCGAATACGTATTGCATTTTGAAGTTACCTGCTTTTCACCACTTTTTATTTCTGGTGATGTATGTAGATAAAAAAGAGTATTGAGAATTGATAAAACGATGCTGATAAGTAAAGGTGGAGGTACTCTGAGAAAAACCGGACCCAGTGTCACTTGGTTCACCATAAATCCCACATGGCCAGGCCTGGGATTATAAGTGAGACCCCGCAGTTAAGAGGTCGGCAAATAAACGATTGAGCCATGACACGGTCTGGTTCTGGTTCGTAAGGCCGACCTGACGAAGAACACCCAAAGATACAATAAAATTTACTGCGGATTTTTTATATTATTTACCCTGAGGACGTCCATTACAGCCATATGCAGAGTGCTGAAGGTTGTGGAAATAACTCAAAATCTCATGACAGTCGGCACATAAAAGCGGTAAGGTTGTCAGTCCTACGCACCGGCCGCCTTTACTCCCCAGGAAATATACCTTGTACTCATTTCTGTTAGAGGTTGAGTCGACCTCAGGGCCAAAGTGCGGCCGGAAGGATTATGTCAATGTAAAATTCAAGTGACACCATCGGGAATTGAACCCGTGACCTTCCGGCTTGTAGCGCAGTGCCTCAACGAAGTGTGCCGCTGTGTGCCTTACAGACAGTGGTAGCAGGCCTTACAAACCGTGGTCCAAGACCTTGGAGACACTGGCACGAGGACTTGGTGACGCTGGCGCGAGATCTTACACAAACACACTTGAAATGTTAAAGGCGCCAGCACTAACCAGGATTGCCACCAAGCTTAAGAAGTTAAAAATTTAGAATGACGAAAATGGGGATGCTTTTAAAGCGACATATAATTAGACAGCAGGTATGAATTTTAAAGTCGATCACAACCTTAAGGTCGTGGGTATGAATTCCACCCCGTACATGGGCTCCTTTTCCTAAAAAGGGCCGATTTCTTCTATAGGAAGCTTATCATCTGTTTACAAAAACATCTGCAAAACTTTGTTAACTTCACAGCCATAATTGCTGACCCTCATACTGCAATACAACAGTGCCTTTTCTTCGCTAACCATAATGTAAGTGTACCTCGATACAGCTGAAGTAAAAAATACAAATGTGCAACTTAGGTGGTAATACATCACGGAAATGGCGCAAAAATGTACATGGGTATCGAAGCGAATAGGGGTCAAGTTTCGGATGTGAATTCGAACCCAGACGACGGTTATCTCTTTCGAGGTTATAAACGGCTACCCTGACGTATTCCAAGAAATTACAGATATCGATTCTTTCCGAATTCTCTTTGGTTCATTTTACCGGATGACATAAAATATTTGCAACTGAAAAGTGTCTGACTGATTGAAGGTTCAGTTTTTCACTTTTTGCCAACATACCTTCGTGTGTTTCATTGAAAACACAGAACACTTCGCACCAAAAAAAAAATGCACACAGTCAGACAGATCGACAGAAAAGGAACGTGCTTTTCCTGCATTTCTTTCCCATTAAAGAATAGTGGTAAGTACACTGGCAATCTCCTGTGACACTAACCATTCCTACATTTACCCACCTTTGCTCTTACAGTCAAGAACCATTACATTCCTAATGAGATTTAACAGTTTTTTTGTACTGGCCACAGAATGCATTTGTTTTGAGGCAGGAGCTGACATCTTAAACGGAACACAGCCTAAAATTGTAATTCTGTGTGTTTAAAGGAAGTTTGTCTAACCTAACGGCCGTGTTTGGTGTAGGAGTATCTGCGTGTACGATTCATCTATATAGCAGTCTGTAGTGCCTGATGTGGGTATCAGGGTATTGTCTAGATTAACCGCATTACAGGCGGGTCGGAGAAGTTGCCGCCTGAGGAAGGAGACACAATTTGTTAAAGGCTGCTACTCATCTGAAAACAATTAGAAGCACAAAAATAGTAAAAATGAGACGTTGGTAGTGCTTGATATAGTGGCAATTGTGGTGGTTTAAAAAATCATTTAAAACCTCTGGGAATACGTGATTGTGAATTAACATGGAAAGAAAGTAAATGAGTTGATAATAAAGAAAGGCCGCCGACCCCAGTGGCCGCGCGATCTAAGGCTTGGGCCTGCGGCCGTTGGCTTTCTGGGATTGCGGATGCGAGTCCCACTACCTGGAGCATGAAAGTCGGCCTCCTGTGAGTGTTAAATGTTGTCAGGTAGAGGTCTCTGCGACGGACTAATCACACGTCCAGAGGAGTCCTACCGAGTGTGATCGTGAAGCCTCGGTAATGAGGAGGCCCTGGCCCACTGGGACTGTTGTGCCATGGGCGGTGGAAGTAAATGTCAGACTTCACACAGAGCGAGACATCTTTATCACACAGAAAGCCTGCATCTGTCGGGACAGCCCTTCATTTAAACCGTTATACAGAAAACACATTCTGCAAAAATTCAAAAGTTCAGATATTACTTACAAGAAAAATGGCTACCCAAGCGAGACCTATATTGTCAAAAGAAATTGTTCCTTGGAAAGGGTTGTATGGCGAAGCTTTGCACTCAGTGTAGTACTGGTGCCAGTTGACACAGGACTTGTTCGTCGCTGCGTTGGTGGCACCAGGAATGGCACTGTCGTTACACACCATGCCCTTTTCTACGTAGTGCGGCAGGTTGGAGCACTGGTGCATGCCGTTGTCTTCAGGCTTGGAGCAGATGTAGTCTCTGTCTTGCTCCGGATAGGAGTAGTATGATGCCAGTGGCCTGCAGAGAGAGCGCAAAACGTATTGACTTCTTCTTTGTATTCGAAATTCTGTAGGTCTGATTGTAGGACAAATCTAAGTTACCCCATGCGCACCACGAAGGCACAAGTATGAGTGGAGGAATATCTCCACTCACCTTCACCTCCAAACCTCTCTCTGTTCGCGAGGAAAGAGGGAGGGAAGCGGAGGCAATACCAACAACTCTGCAGGTTTGGCAGATGAGAGAAAAATCTGAAATTCCTGTCTGGAATCTACCCACGATCCCTCGGCCTTCCAGCTCACAGCATAGTCACGACGCTAACTGAGCTATCCCTGCTCTATAAACTTGTGATATGTGTAATAAATATGGTGCTGTTTATGAAAAACATCGTATTATTTTAATAACGCCGGTTATGCTTATTTTAAATTAAGTTCCACCCTTGTCATGAGCACTGGTCATTCTGCTGCGACACAAAAGTCTCGCCTTTCGATATCACGATGTCTGGTGTCAGACAAGGACTGTAATTGTGGCTGCTAAATTTAAGTCTATCATTAAAATGCTTATCACAAGTGAGGACTAATGATGGTAATTCAAAATTCATCAAGACAAAAATTTATTAAAATAATCACATCAAAGTTTTAATGAATACTTTTTAAATTACACCATCTTTTAACGTGGCAGTAAACGAACAGCATATTAAAAGTTTTTCGTAGTACGAAATTAATTGAGGAATTTCAAATTGAGCAACCACGCTGAATTTTTTACCCCTTTCTGCTGTTCCTCGTTGACAAAATTGTTGTTTTAGGGAATAGTGGATAAAAGAAAGATTTCTATAACAATTATGCTTGAGTAAAATTTATCAATTGGTAGCAAGATTTATGAAAGAAATTTGTCATGAGGAGATAGAAGGGAACATTTGTTCATAACCATGTCAGGACACTGCGAGAAGAATGATAGACATGGGAAAGATATTGGGGGAGAATTGGGCTAAAAAGATCCTGGAAATTTGAAGGATTATTAATAGAAAGGAACAGAATAATTGTGAAAAAATGCTTGAATAAGGAATTCCAAGAAACTGATAACGTCAGAGAGATGTGGAAGGAAGAGTTTTATTTCCCAGAGATATTACTCATTTTTGCCTAATAAATAAGTACCCATGTTTCGAAAGAACCTGCCACCTCCATCTTCAAGTCGAAATGGTTTGTGGATGGGTAAAGAAAAGGAAAGCTCAAATTTCATGGATAGCGGCAGGTGAATAACAGAGAACGAATAATTAAAGGAATAATTAATAAAACATAGAACTTATATGGTAGAGAACGTTACACAAATATTTACCCCTTTTTATACCCGATGCATATAACTGCACACCAGTTCACACAAGAAAACAAACACTAGCCTGATGCTGAGAAAGTATAGTAAAATAAACAAACCTTCTTGGTCACATTACCAAGCCATCGTCCTGGCAACCAGCCGATACAACCAATAGCAACAGAATACATGGAGCCAACTAGTTCATTTCCGAATTACAGACTCATGAAAAAATAACTTAAGTCAGATAAGTCGCGGGATATCTTGCGAGGTACGAGATGGGTAAAGACTGGCAGAGCCAATGTCCGGAAGTGGACGTCGATTATGCCACAATTCCATGTCGTCTCACTCAGCACGCTACAACTTCCGAGGCTTAGCTTTACAAGAAATAAAATTGCATTTTGAAAAAAGAAAAAGGGCACTGGAAGAGCGCTTGCAAATCTCTGTTTTGCTCAGTACAACACAACTGATACACATATATACATATATCCATATACATATTTGTTATCTTTCTCCCTAGCGTCATCTGTTTGTGTTTGTTTAGACGCCTCGGGTGGGATGGGGGTGGGGGGCACGTCGCTCCAAGTAATTTCTGGACCACTGCCCCACATACACGTCTGCAGCTTTGCTACTGTAAGAATATGATCAATACTCCTCATTTATAACCGTACTTTCCTCTCTATCCCTCTCTCTGTCTAATTTCGAATTTCATCTCCGTTCTGAATCGCCAAGCCCACGTCCCATTGTTTAGTTGCATCGCTACATAATCTTCATGTTTCCTTTTCATTAAACTTGGCCAACTGTCTGTGCCGCTAGAAGGACTGTTTCTCACAACACGACTCAGAACTAACACCAAATTGTTTATTCTCAAAGCTTATGATTATCGAGGCGATATTCATTTGAGTCGGTTAACACTTCTAAGCCGTAATGCCAGGTGAGCGGTACAAAGATACTGCATTCTTACCTCAAAGAAAACATTCGTTGTCTTCATTCTAAAGAAGAGAAGTTCAATGTTGTCGAAAACAAAGCGTTTTTAATGTCAATCATAAACACAAAAATATATTGAGTAAGCAAAATGCAGTTTTTAATGTTTAAAACAGGTGGTACATATAGACACCACTTTTTTTAAAGGGTTAACTGCTGATGTGCTCCTGAAGACGTGTTAGTTCTTTGTAACAGTACATATACATCATCATTATGACATGCCAGAACAACACAATTAATGAAGAATAACACCAATTAACATCTATAGACATTCTCAGAGTTTACAGTCATCCAAACTGCTTAGTGTAATGTTGTTTCTGTAATAAAAAGCTGATAAGGAAGAAGACATTACAGACGGTTGCAAATAATAATGAAGGTACTTATATGTTATTAATTACACAGACAAAGCAACATAATATAAAAGGTTTGCATTTTGTAAACAAACCAAAAGGAAAATCATGTTAGTATTGACAGTTCATAGCAGGAAATATTAAAACACAGACACACTCAAGAAAGAAATATTGCACTAATATTAACGACATGATTCGTCGTGTTGATTTGAATTCGAAGTTGGCCGGCCACACAAGAAAAACTGCATTTGTCCGGTAGTACAGGACACATTGTCCGCAACTGTCCGGATACAGAATACAAAATTGCATATGTCCGGATACACAGGGCACACTATCCACAGCTTCTGGATACAGAGAGAGAAAACAACGTAGTCTGAACCCTGAACACAGTGGTCCCTCCGAAACGTCGGAAGGCTTATTTATGTACCAGACTACATGACTGTACACCCCTCAAGATAGAAGTATTCAGTACTGAGATACTTTGATGTAGGAAGGAGCACATTCTGCTACACAGGGTCACTGCGTTCATCACCTGGTGTGCCACAAGCAGCGTGTTCAGGCTCCAAACACACGTTCACAGGGCTTTCAGTTCATTAGCACAAACAACAGAAATGTTTTAGACTTATCAAAATTCGGATACCCTGACTGTAACAGGACACATTCCTTAATAAAAAAAACCATTTTGAAAACCACAAGAAGTGCAATTTTTAAAAATTAGGACATTTTATGATGTAATAATATGCAACCTGGTACGCAGGGAACAACGTATCGGAGCAAACCGCTGTTTTAACTTAATTAAATCAGGTCGAGATGTTCATTTAGTGTAGTGACTGTGCTAAACACCGAATAGCCCAGAAAACATGGGTTCTAATTGCCAGCAGAGTTTAAAATTTGTACTCTGTCCGAAACATCCAGACCGGATATGACGCTAATCTATCCCACTATTCGCTGTACTCCGGGCGCAAAGCGACCGGAGCATGAAACCGGCCGTTCTTCTGTGGGTAAGAATGAATGGATCTATACTTCCAATCTATAATATACATTCATTCCGCGCTCTGGGATAGTTTTTTCGTTTGTTTTAACAAGTTGAGTGGTGGGTACAAGATGTAGGGGACGGGACAGTCTGAGAGGGGAGGGGAGTGGAGTGGAGGGGGAGCTTCTGGACTGGGAAAGAGCAAGAGGGGCTCGGGGCGGGGGGCAATGCAAACCGTGGGCTCTTAGGTACCAGTTCATTAATTCACTGTCTGAACGAGACACTTCCTGTAAACAGAAAGAACGCATCAAGACTGTGAAGATGGAGGCAGTATCATCGTGCGAAACATGTGTAACCACCTACCAGGTTACAGGGTGTTCAGAACCAAAGATAATTACAAAACTTCTCACTGCCACAAGAACCGACACGTGAAGCAGACTGTATTCTAACAAGTTAGGAATTCTCACGCATTAGGAACCCTGGTACGTTGTCTACCTTCACGTACTTAACTACAAAATTAAGCCGTACACAAGACCTGTACCTGACGTACTATAGGCGCTCCTATAGGGGGAGTGGAGGTAGAGCTCCATTCATTCCTAACCTTGGAACTGGATGGAGGTCAATGGTCAACGTCACGTCCCAGCGGCTTAACCCCCAAAAGGAAGAACAGTAAGTGCCCCCGAACATTAGGCAGTGTGGGTCGCAGAGCTGATATACACGTTTTGGAGAAAATTAATCTCTTGCTCCTGACGGGATTCGAACCCCGTACCGTCCGATTCTACAACTCTTTTCCGAATAACTCTTTGTCCCAGCGTATATTTATCGAGAGAGTTTCAGAGGTGCGGAAAGACAAGCAGGCAGACATTCTTGTGTCCGTTATTTTTGTCCAATTTTAAACAAACCGGACAAATTTGAGTAAAACACTTCAATATCAGATGTCAAAATAACCGGTTAAGAAAACTTCCAGTTCTCATACATGCAGACATACATACACGACCGATTTAATAAGAACATTCTTGCAAACGCCTCCTTTGTAACGCATAAAATCCGGACACAGGAGATTGTTGCATTACAACAATGGACACACACAGTGCACACACATAACACACACAGAGACACAACACCATCACCAATATCACTGTGCAGTCTCCCTCATGCTTTGCCTTGTCTTCTGTCCACACCAAAAAAGCGTAGGCGGATTAAGAGATAGGGGCGCATACATTAGAGATGGGATACAGCATGTGTTTTGTAAAAGAAATGCTGCTTGAATAATGGGTAAATATAAGAACTCATTTTTCCTTTTTTATTACACACAAGAGTGAAAAAATGCTTTGAGTAGAAGAAACTCCGCACCTTAGCATTCAAACTTTTCCTGCTGGCAAAAAGAAAGGTCTTTTTAAATTAAATGTTTCTTATTTTCAAAACAGCCGGAAGGCTTTTGTCTCGAAAACTCTATATGATGCAGAATGTGAGTGTTGCTACTATGAAGGGCGGGAAATAAATTATTATTTTTACTTATTTTATTCTTAAACTTGCATCTGTGACCACGAAAAAAAAACTGTTGAATTGACACCAGAATATACGTAAATAGGAGCATTTACTGGGGGTAAAGGCGGCCGGTGCGTAAGGCTGACAACCTTATCACCATCCTGGGCCATTGTCACGTAATCTGGGAATCTTAACTTCCTGGAACCCTCTGGGCACCTCGGGCCTGTAATGGGACTGATTTACCTTACCTGCTATACGTAAATGCCTCACGAGATTTTGCTGCAATTTGCATCATGTGCACAGGAAAGTGTAATGTATGGAACCCTGTCCTTGCAAGGAAGTGCTTTTGTGTAATAAACAGTGGCAAAATATTTTTCTGACCAATGCTTTAACATTATTGGAAAGATAATTCCTTTGTTTGAAGGTTCCCAGACACTTGTCAGGTTTTTCGTCTTGTAGGGTGTTCCTAAGGCGAGGAAGATAAGTATGGAACATTGGCGGAATGGCCTGATTTGGGAAAAATGACGTACCCCGAAAATAAACTTTTCTAGTGGAACTTCCCGCAATATATTTCACATGGATTGGAAGGGAATCGAACCCGAGCCTTCGCGCTAAGAAGCCGATGATTAATAGGCGGAGACTTCTTCTATCTAACTGTTCCGTGACGTACTGAACACCCGACGGCAATTACACATACATTAGGAAGGTACTGTTTGTCCTTAACAGTAAGCAATGTAACCTGTCTGTTAAACCGGTACACAGTGTCGGGACAAAGTTATTAAATGTCATTTGGATCGTCTCTCTAAATCCTGTTTCGTGACACACGTTGTGCTTTAGATGTGAACAAAATCTTCACTCCTAATTCTTTTTATAATGTAAGTAGAGATTTGAGGCGTGATCCAAATATTAACTTCAAATAATTTTTTTGTGTTGCAAATATAGTTTTATAAATGATCCAAATCTTCAGGTAAATCCTTTTTTTCATAACGCAAATCTTCACTTCAAATTTTTTATAATGCACGTAGACTTTATTGACCTGATCCAAATCTTCACCTCAAATTCTTTTTTTTTTTTATAAAGAGAGCAGAATTTTTAGACGTGATCCAAATCTTAACTTCAAATAATTTTTTTGTGTTGCAAATAGAGTTTTTGACATGATCCAAATCTTCAGGTAAATCCTTTTTTTTATAACGCAAATCTTCACTTCAAATTTTTTATAATGCACGTAGACTTTACTGACGTGATCCAAATCTTCACCCCAAATTCCTTTTCATTTTACAATTAGACTGCTTATAAACCCTGTTCCTTAACACGAAGTGTAATTACTTTAAGTATTCATAATTTACTCTCCAGCAAATTACTATAATATTTGTTGCTAATGTTTTAATTTTATAATCTGAGTATTATTTCTTCTTTAAAGTTTTGGCCACTACATAATTTCATATTGATAATGAAGGCAGATATATTTCGGGGGCACTTTGTAAGGGCTTATAAAAATACAATAGTCCAGGCTCAACAGCAATAGACATGCACAACACTGCAACACGAGAAGAGCAATTGCACGACAGTTTGCAGCCGATTGGTGCAGCTTGACAACAGAAAAGTAATGACTGACTGTCGATGGTAATGATTTATTACAATTTGCTTATAGAACACCAGGGACAAATATTATAACAATGTGCTTATAGAACACACGGATAAATATTATAACAATGTGCTTATAGAACACACGGATAAATATTATAAAAATGTGCTTGTAGGACACCACGGATAAATATTTTAACCATTTTTTTTTACTATTTGTAGTTTTCCTTTTAAATTCAGGATTATCAGTGCTTCAAATTTTAATTGGGACTAAAAGCTGTGTGCGAAAAATAAATATATATTATTTATTCACTTCGTAACTTCTGCTGAAAAATGTATTTGTTACTTGAATGCTGGTAGGCCTGCAATATTGTTTAATTCTAGATGACGACACGAATCGTGGTGATCTGAATATCAGTGACGTTTGAAGTGTTCAAATGACATTAAAATACGTACAAAATTCTTGTGAGCTTACTCATTTTGAAATTTGCATCTTAGTTAGAATCGTTGGTTACTCACGAAGGATATACCGACAGTGACATCCTTAGCGCACGAATAAGCAATTTACACATTGTAATTGCAGAATCATTTTGTGCAGGAATGAATTGCCGATAAGTTACTGTGGAAAGACAAGAGACTAACATAAGGATTTTGTGGCAATTTAAGCGGTACTCGAATTAAAATTATATTGTCTTAAAATCCAAATATTACACCACCGTAAATATTTTTATCAAGAATATATTAAAGACCAGGTTTAGGGAAAATGCAGTCGGTATAGCAATTAGGCTTTGTTCCGGATAACGGAGTATCCGTCATTCAATTTCTGGCAAGGTTCAGAGTGACATATCTTAGGACAAGCGTCCAGACCGGCTCTGAAACACATAGAGCTTCCTAATCGAGGGGTGTGGGGTGTGGGGGTGGGGGTGGGGGTGGGTAGGGGGTGGTGGGGGGTGGGGGGGGGGATCAGAGCGACCAAAGCGTCAGCATGACGTCTCACGTTCGTCTCGAACAAAGATTAGGAACGAGCGGATTTCTACCTGCACTAAATCATTAGACTAAATGGCTTGCACAGAGAAATCCTTGCTTTATTTCTTTTAGGAAAGGCCAGATTGGATTAATCAGTAACGCAACCAACACCAGTTAACTTGGTTTGACCTTCGATAAGGCATGGAATATTTAAGTTCGTCACTCGATCTGGACCAAATTTCGTGCTAACATCGCCTTCTTCGGGATGTAAAGCGACAAACCTTCAAACTGATCGCTCACCTCCATACACAGCATAGGTTTAGAATTCGTGGAGCATTACCTCCAATGAAGCACACGTTTGCAAGACGTGTTGATGAAGCACAAGCGACCTTCTCGTTTAAAAAAATCTTAATATCGTTTCCAATTTTAATGATGATTTTAAGGCGAATTATTGTGGTCAACATTTATTGTATAGAATTTGTAGCAACAAAACCACGAGTTGTGTTCAGAGGTACAGAAGAGTAAGGATGTGTTAGAAGAGCCACGTCTTAAACATACGAGTACTTGTTAATTTCTTGCAGTTAAGGACATCATACAAACGAACATTCTGAAATTTCTCACGGCATTCTTTAGTGCTAACGGACTCACTCAATAACATTTAGGGGCTAAAAGGGGTATCAATTTCCTTAATTTATAGGTATCTGTAAAGCCCACGCCATGAAGGTACAACTCCACACATTCTTAATCTCTTCGCGTGATGGAGGAGAACATTCAACACAGTAACAGTTGGCTTTACCCGAAGCAAATACACGCTGTACCCAGTGAAGAGGAGGCTCGGTGAACCCAGGTTCAGGCTGGACGGTTTGGATCTCGCTTACGTCACAAAGTTCACATGATTACGTGCATTTAATCTCGTATCGAATAGCTGTTAGTATGCCATATATCCTTAAGGCGCGCCTCTTTTTCGAAAGATGTCTAAGTTGAGCCAAATTATGCAGGTAAATTGTACAATATATAATTTATGAAATGGTAAATAATTCGTGTGTAATTTAGCGTTGATTTGTTAATTAATTAATGAAATGAGCTATTTTGAATTCGTAAAAATGAAGACTGAAAAATGTTTATGGACAGCGAGTGGATTTAAAAAATCGCTAATCCATTCTGACACTGGGGTATGTTGAACTTGGGACTAGCAGTTAAATAACGTAGATTTGTTTACTTACAAAATAATTGAGAAACTTAACACATTATCTCTTGTTTCCTCCCTTACACAACAATATAACCTTCGACTGGCACTACAGGGACATTCACATTACCACCCATACCTTGTCATATTCTTCATCGTCCGTACTGGCGATCACGGTTAGGGCACGGTAGGTCACGAACAGGTTCATTTAAATACACAGTGTATGCTCCGTTGGAGTGAGCGTACCGTGAGCGTACTGTGAGCTTACCGTGATCATACCGTGAGCGTACGGTCAGCGTACCATGAGCGTACTGTGAGCTTACCGTGACCATACCGTGGGCGAACTGTGAGCCTGCCCGTTATTGGGAACTGATTTATGGAAATACACTTTATCCTGTCACCTAAAATAGAAGCAAATAGGGTTTCAAAAGTCGTGGTATTAGAAAATGTGAATAAATGAGCAATGTTGAAAATTTTATGTTGTGCCTTCCGTGTGGCTTACGGCATAACTTACGTTGGTAATAAATCCAACTGCCCTTATCACCACTATCTTTGGATTACGACAAACTCGTTTCGAAGCTTATTTTAGCATTATCGTCAGTGCCTACTGCAATTCATGTTTGTCACAGATTCATTAAAGTGTTACATTTGGAGCATAGCTTTTTGTGGTGCTGCAACTTTGTCACTTCGGAAAGTGGATCAGAAATGCCTGGAAAATTTTTGAAATATGTTGCTTGAGAAGGATGGGAAAGACAAGTTAGACCCATCGCGTGGAAAAAAGATTTATTACATGGAATCCTGGAAGACAGGAATATTCTGCTTACAATAAGAAGAAGGAAGACCAACTGGGTTGCTCACACCTTGCGTAGGAAACACGTTATTTGATGGAATGCTGGAGCGAAAAATAGAAATGATGGGAAGAGGAGGACGAAGAAGTAAGCAGCTAGTGGATGCCTTTTAGGAAACAAGGCCATCCTGGAAAGTGAAAGAGGAAGCACTAGATCGCACTATGTGGAGAGCTGGCTTTGGAAGAGGCTGTGGACATGTCGTAAGACAGACTGAAGAATGAGCGACAGATTCAATACTGCAACGGTCATAAGGTTTGCAGGATGAACTGGAGTTCACGCAAATGAAGTTTTGAAAGACGTTTGTCGCAGGCAAAACAACATTTGCGATAAAGGCAGTTGGAGTCGTTTAAAACGCAAGACAGTAACACTGTAAGTATCACTTAAAAATTTTATGAAACACAATCGTAGGTAACCTTGAGACTCGACTGCTAGATTCCGACGTCAGCGGGAAAGTGATATCTTTCTACGTTCTGCACTGCAACTGTGGGATATGTCCTGTCTGGTGAAAATGTGAAAGACGAAGTTCATGTAAGTAACAATTAAAAGTCTAAATTATATGTCACAGAGAACACATTGGGTCTGAAATATAAAGACCAACCTGTTTATATTGTTTCGTGATAAATTTGCTGTTTACTGTAAGGTAAAGTTCACCCTAGAACAGGCCACGAAGGCCCAGAGGGGGAGTGGAGTTATAGCTCTGCTCTTTCTTTAACCTCGGCGCTAGATGGGGTGGTCAACGCCACGCACCTGCCGCTTTACCCCCGGGAAAGTCCCGGTACCCACTGTATAGGAGGCTGGGTGGCACTCAAGACCGGTCTGGACGGGCGCGGAAAATCTCGCGTCACTGGAATTCGATCCCCGGACGGTCCAGCCTGTAGCGAGTCGCTATACCGACTGAGCTATCCCGGTCCCCTGCTTACTGTTGCAATCACAAATGACAAATAATAAATAAAATGTGTAGGATAAACCTGAAGTTGATCGTTAAAGCCTTCAATGACGTTTGTTAGAAGGCAGAACACTTCTTTATATAGCCTTTCTTTTTACCAGCAGGATTCATAGAGACACTAACACGAATCAGGCAAATGCGTATCTAATTAACACCAAAATCAGTCACATTTTTATATGATACGTCAATATCCCACACACCCCCAAAAAAAAACGAAATAAAACATGACAAGAAGTTACACAACAAACGAGCAACATATGGGTTCAGTTCAGTCAAATCAATCCACCAATCAACCAGTTAGTTAGTGGATCAATACATGAGTGAGCAGTCACTGTAAGGGTTAGCAATATGCAATCATCCTCTACCAAAACGACTGTAAAGTATCTATGAAAAGGCACAGTGTATAGAACAGAGACAGAAGACAGCATTTTTCTGTAATTATTCTGCTTACAGAGTTACCCTCACTCGAATCGTGAACTCTTCTGTTAGGTCCCTGCAACAGAACGAAACCAGCGTGATGTGACGTCATTCTCAACAATGATGCAACAATAGTCTCGTGTGCGACGACGTCATAACTAACAAGTTATTAACAAATGAACGTACAGCATGACAAGTCTGGAGGAACCTATCGCAGCTGCTCAGGTATCTGGAATGTCACCAGGATTACAAAAAAAAAAAAAAACTGTGTTGAATGGACAGTGTTTGTTTTATTTTTCTCCAAAATTTTTTTGACCGAAACAATTTTCGCTCTGACATGTATTGGATGGAATTAGCTGAAAATACGCACAGAAATGCCCGTCGACCTTTGGCTCATATCCGTTCTTAATGCCGGGATTTAACTAAAGTCTTGACATGGCCACAGTGTTGTGTAAGGATGCGTGACACGAAGTTTAAAGAACGTATTTGTTAAGGTTCGCTCGTTTTATGCGGACGGACGGACGGACGGACGTACGTACGGTCATGGCGAAGCTATTTAGAATTCGTTGCCAAAGCACCAAGAATGAAGAACTCAGTTTCTTGTCTAAAACACTGCACTGTTGCGTTCTAATATCTTTTGTTGTCGACACCCGTCAGTTTTTTTTTAAACTTTAAAACCACAAAACGTTTCATATCTCGGTTTGTATTACATCGTTTGTTATGCTACTAACAGATTTACCCTGTATAGTTCTGGTGGTATTAAAGTACGATGCATTAGGGTTTATTATTTTCCTTAAATAATACTTGGACACAGAGTAGGTTTGACCAACCTAAGGCAAATGTGCCCAAAATGCCAAGAGGAAGGATTTCGTTGGCACGCGGCATTCACTTCTGTTCCAATAATTTATATTTTTTTTGCCTAACCAGCGTCTCCATATTGTGAAGAACATGTGTATGTATACACATATTTGACTGTGTACAGACTGTGTATGAATTATCGTTGCTACCAAAAACACATCAGTGAAACATTTTTACACAAATCGGAGCGGTGCGAAGTGTTGACTGGATATTTATCGTTGGGGCGCAGGCCTGGGGGTGACTGGACCAATACGTGACATTGGGCAGAACGTTTTACAGTTTTCTTTTGAACAGGAAGTAACAGCAGCCCAGTTACTGTCATATTTTGTTACTTATCGCATGCCTCGAGGAGGCCTTTATTACAAATATAATAATTATAATATACATTAATTACATAATTGTAAATAATGTGCATTAGAAACAAATAATACAGTAATTAATAATAATTTTCCGAAGATTCCAAGGCCTTATTTTGCTCTTCAAAATTCCCATGGGCACGCAGAAGCACCTTCTCGGAATTTATAGACAATTTGGGCACGCAGCCTCAAAAAGTTTCGCCATCCCTGACATAGAATCTTTCATGAGACACTAACAGTTGTTCATCCGGTCAGCGATTTAATCCCTTTTACGGAAATCGAATTTTGATATCGTGTTCACAGGCCCGCCAGGCACTGCGCGTTTTTAAAATAACTGATTCGATAACTTTTTTATTTATTAGCAGGTTGTACAATGTTTCCACATCTTCCTGCGCCCATTTAACAATTATATTATTTTATTCCTCCATTTGCTTCTGTCATTCCAGTCTTCTTCCGTTAATCCGTTTTCTCCCATCAGTCTTCTAATCCCTTCTGCCCAGGTAAGCTTTGGTCTACCTAACCGGTTAAATATATGATGTAATAGCTAACTGCACAATTGACTAACTGATCGAGTAATAAGCAATCTGCCTGATTGGATAACCAATTATATAAATAAATAACTGATTGGATAACAAAACAAATGAATGACTAAATAAGTGTTCTAAAGACTAACCGTTTGAAAAACCAATTGAATAGCAAAATGGATACATGGCTAATTAAATGACTGTATAACCAGCTGACCGAACAAGAGCTTGAAAACCTAACTGTCCTTGTAAATAAAGAAATGAATAACAATTTAACTGATTAACCAACTGACTGAATAAATGGTAGAGTAACTAAATTATTCAATAAATTATTAACTAAATAAATCATCGAACAAGTACCCTCCTTATAAGCTGATAGTTGCTCAGTCAGTCACGAAATTCTCTGACCTTCCAGCACAAAGAATCTTCATTAACGTGCTGAAAATATCCGCCACTTGCCCCATTACTGAGCCGGAAGAATCAGTTCCGCATTTATTAAATGTACGCGTCTATGGTTCATTTTAATATTGTCCTCACGTGTACACTTCTGTCTTCGCAGCTGTCTCACATGTCAGAGTTTTCCAAAGAGACAAACACATTAATATCTCGTCCCTGATATACGCACTACATGATCGAAATATTATGCTTGATTTGAGCTTCTGAACAACAACTGGCCAATAGCAGACAGTACGAAGCTCCTCGTTATGCACCTTCCTACTGTTTTCTATTGTTTCATTCTTCGTAGCTCTCATTTTTTAACTTTTATTACATAAGGGGGTTGTATCGCCACAGAGGCTTAATCAAATTTAATATTGTAAATTTTCCGTGCAACTATATTTCATATATAATACTTTATACCAACAAGTTGCACATTGATTTCATTGAAAAATTATTGATTCAACATTTTTCGGCCTCAGACCTTGACTGTCCCTGAAGATGTCCAAGATCTGAAGCCAAAAGTGTCTCAGCAATAATAATCAACACAGAAATTGTGGAACATGTTGGTTAAAAGTATTATATAGTCTTCATCCATTGCCTTGTCTGCCTTCAGACAGGTACATAGTCTCCAATTTATTGCTGAAAAGTTTTCACCTGAAGTATTATTGTGTTTACTTCGTGGATTATCTAATACGGCCTGAAGACATTTGTTTGAACTGCTGCATAGTGAGACTGGATTATGCGTAATGTATATGCCACATTCGTGACTAGATTACTATAAGTAATTGTACAAAACATAAACTGTGAACTAAATTTATGTTTGAAAATTACATTAAGAAGGTCCAAAGACACAAATGTAAGGCCCTATCATTCATTGTATCTCTTCGTACATCAATTTTCAGAGATTAAATAAGTAAAATGCATTTCAATATGCACACAAACTGTAAACGGGGATTGGCTACCATCAGCTTGTTATTCACTTCAACATAAAACACACAACGGCCACTAAACTAGACACACCAACTATCACCATTAGTGAGACATTAAAAGATGGCCTACCTGTGAATTTCATAGCGTTCAATGGGCTACCATACCTCCAGGTTTCTTTATTTGCCTCCAAAAAATTAGAGAATCATACAGAACGTTCGATAAAAAATTTTTGGGTGCCAAACAAAATGAATATAGAGACATTAGAATATAAAAATTGTGTTGTTAAGGTTGTTAGTTTTTTAATTCAGCACTGGTTTCGTCCTTTGCAGCAAGAGGGGAGGAAGTCATATATATTGAAATACGTTGAATTGTAACAATGAAAGGGGAACTGATTTAATCAATTGCAGCAATCTGTGATGCAGATTTACAGTATGCATTGTAAATACAGAATGAATAGCATGCAAACAGATGAACAAGGCGAAACAGAAACAATGCGTGTGAATTATTTTATGTGTAAATGGATTTTAAACACTACAAAATACTGTAATGTGTATGTGAGGTTTGAAAAATTGACGACTATGTCATTTATGAAAAAATGCTACAAATAGAACAGACTTGCAATTAACATAAAGTTCGGAGTAAGAAAATGTGTGGTTACAACGACCAAAACACAACGAATATAATACAACGTATAATAGGCTATATGAAACTCACAATATAGTATTATCGAGTTCTATAAACACAAAAGAAAAACCATGCAGTTAAAACGTGTAATAATTACTCTCGCAACTTGGCCAGAAAATGACGTGAACTCAAAATTAAACTTACTTTGTGAAACGGGGTAAAATAGTAAATATTCAAGCAGCACAGAGCATATTTTATGAAAAATACAGAAACAAATGTAACAAGGTCATTATTTTGTGCATAGCTCTCGGCGAAATGTGTTCCATATTATGCGTTTTTATACAAACCGAGTTCCATGTTACATGATTCTTCTTTGTTGAAGAGACCTTTCTTCCACACTGATGATATTTTTGGGTCACTAGTTAGTCAAGCACACATACATACACAACAAACAGACAAACTAACAAACAAACGAACGCACACAGACATTACTTCGCACCGCACTCACCTGGGGTAACTGATATTTGGCAACTGCTTCAGATAACAGCGCTGTCTGAGGATCCCTTCCCAAAGTTGAACGCCAACAATTCCGAAAATGAAGAACACGAAAAAACAAAGAAGCAGCACATTCCCTAACATAGGAAGTGTATCTAGTAGCAACATCACTAATATTCTCATACCTGAAATACAGAGAAAATCATAGTTAATAATTATTCTAACTCTCTAACATCAGTAAAATGTACATGCGTGCAGCGAGGAGAAGACTAAAGTGTTTACTGCAGTCATGAGGCAGTCCACATTTAATTATTTAATAATGTAATATAAATTATTATGTATGTATTTATTTATTATATCGATAATAAACATAAATTTATTTAAAGACAATAATAAATATGTTTGTTTTCAGTCAAAAACAACAATATATTATTATTCAACTTACTGGCAACAAGTTTCAGTCACTAGACCATCATCAAGCCATCATTACACAAAATTTAAAACAGGTTATATATAGTGCACATTATATATATATAACTTTTAATTTTAACGCAGTCTATACTAAGTGTTACATTATTATGTATCAATTTTAACTTCCATTTCAGATCTTCACACATCTCTTATTATATCATAGGCAATATAACAACTCAATGTTTTAACAGATTTCTAACACTGGTGTAAGTTTTATGTGATCCCATACGACATGAATTTAATGTGCACTACAGGTGACCTGTTTTAAATTTTATGTAAAGATGGCCTGATGACGGTCTGATGACCGAAAACTGTGGCCAATAAGTTAAATAGTAAAATATTGTTGTGTTAGACTGAAGCAAATATATTTTTTGTTTTTCAAATCTGTAGTACAACGGGATGTCTTCTACAAAAATGACAAACATTAAATTTATTTATTTAAGAATTTACGGTAACAATAGGTTTCAACTGTGAAACTCAGAAGGAATATTGCAATATGATTTCATGTTGTTAAAAAGTAATGGATATATTTTCACGGTGCAATAAGCAGAAAATGGAGTAGGGGAAAGACAGAAGTAGGGATAGAGAGAAGGGAAGAGGAGATAAATGTTACTGAGTGGGTGGAGGATGGCGACATGAGAAGAACTGTGGAACTACACCGCTCGGCGCCTGGATTTTTGCTGTTGAATTGTTGGATTCTAGCAGTACTGACTGTGGATTTTTTAACATTGCTGTCACTATACGCAAGAGGCACTCACACAAATTTGCGTTACAATACCTGAAGGAAGGAGTCCACTAGGACAGACAATATTAAAATGAATCTTATATAGGATGGCAGGGGTTGAAGCTGACGACTCCAAAGTAGTGGCGAGTTTAAGAATGAATGGAGCTATATCTCCAGTTCCCTATATGACTTCATGGCGTGCACAGGTATTTTAGGATCGTAAGCAAGAAATATGAGTTGCAGGAAAGAGAATGGGCTTAAGAGATGCAGTTGGCTTGGAGATATGGTAGGGTTCGGGAACATGAGGGCAGGAAATCCAATTCAAAATCTTATTACTTTCTTTACACCCTGCATCAGCTTACTTGCACTATGACAAGGCCTTATGTGGACAAAGTAATAAAATGTACAGTTAACGTCATGCAACATCAACTTTACGTCATCACACCTGCAGCGACGCAGCTCAGGAACTGAGAGGGAATTGACACATGGAAAGGCGTCCGTCGCACTTTCGTCTGCAGAGTGAAAAATGTGACTGAGGGAAACATGGATTTTTAAGCTTAAAAATTGCAACCGTTCATTCACACGCGGTTACATCGCTGAATAAATAGACGCTGATCGGCGTTAAACGTTGTTGCTGTATCAAATGTGTTTGTTCAAAGCAACATAAACAGAACTGGCAATGTAGGTACATTGTAGATGTATAACGTAACGTTGAGGCGCGTTGGTGCAACCATTGTTGCAGTGGACAAGCAATAAGTATTTCATATTCTGAGTGGGTGTTTGTAGCCCTAGGTAACCAGCATGCAATGCGCAAGCGCCCTATTGTCATCTGTGGCTTGCCCGGCTTTACAATATATTTCCACATTATATAAAAAACGGCACGACTTTTCGAAAAAAAAGTTGTTGAACACAAAATGTGTGTTGTGATTTTCTCTACAACTTTTGCTGAAACATTTGTCATTCTAAGAAGAATTGAGCGAGATATGATTGAAAACGTATATTGGTCTTCATGTAAAGTAAACGCAATTCCTGTCAGATTTTGATGGAACTTGAATTTTTCTCAACAGATTTTAGGAAAATACTCAAATATCAATTTTCATGAAAATCCGTCCAGTGGGAGCCGAACTGTTCCATGTGGACAGAGACTGACATGACGAAGCTAATAGACGCTTTTCGCAATTTTGCGAAAGCCCCTAAAAAGGACAATTTATCCCATGTCGAAAAAGCTATTTAAAGATCTCCATAGAGGTGTAAGGTAGCCGTGTCAAGGTATTGTGTATACTGACTAGACCACGGGTTGGACGGTCCGAGGTTCGCATCCTGGTAGGGTCGAGAAATTTTTCTCTTATACAAAACGTCCAGACCGGCGCTCTGGGATCCAGCCAGACTCCCAGTTAATGGGTAAATGAGGGACTATCTGCTTCCACTTACCATATATACCCTCTCGGCGTGCCAAAGGACAATTTTTCTTTTAGCGCAGCCTTTACCATTAGGAACATTCGGAACAACGTGATGATGAGCTAAACAATTTTGACGGTGCAGGGTATAGTGTAACATACTACAGGTGATATACAGGTCTGTTGGACCGCGAGCAGTGCCGAATTATAAAATGGAGTTCCTGAATTATAGAAGAGGATCGAGGACTTTAAAGATACATTTAAAAGTCTGCATTCTAAGGATATTGCACATAATTGAATAAAAATTGAATGAAACCTGCAGCGCTGTTATTTAAGCCCTTGAAATTTTAAGTCTAAGGAGCAAATTCAGATGATGATGTTAATGATGATGATGATGGTAACTCTTTTAAAACAGATAAACCGTTGTGAATTCAGAATACATAATTCAATTCAATAGCTATTTATTAACCTGCAGGCTAAACAGCACAGTTATCAACTATGGATGCAAACACAAAACACAAACAGTACAAACACACAAAAATGGAAAAACTAAGGGAAAAAAACAACAAATAGCCTATAGCGAAAGAACGAAAGCATAATAATAATAATAATAAGCATGGGAATGGACTGACACTGCATTTGTTAGAGAGACATAACACAAAACTTTAAGGATCTGAAGATTCTCAGGTAGTGCCCGCTCGTCCTTCTGGTAAACTCAGACTAAAGTTAAGGTATAGCAAAATTATATTTATTATCAACTAATTGCACTAGTTAACAGGTATAAGCCAGTTACTTCTATATGTTTCAGCCAAATTCAAGGAACTATATCGTGTTAAAACTTGAGAGTTGTCGATAGTAATGGCAAATAACACGTTATGAATCAACACAAATACTGTATCAATATATAATATTACTGACTGCAAAAAGTTTGGCGCTATTAAGATATCTGAAAACACATATGATTGCTGATTGTTGGTATTAAATAAATTCGTTACATGAATTGTGGTGTAAGTGGTAATGCCAATATGATTATAAGTGACCATTATCCTTATGTACAAAGGGCTAAGGGCTGCTCGTCTGTCGTAACGCATAAAGGAAGTAGTTACACTCAAGAGCAGGAGATGACAGCAGTGGAATATGTGCGTACGTTAGAGAAGACATCAGAATGTCCAGGTTTGCCGATAAATTTCCCTTACATCTGCTCAGCATCTAATGTTATTTAATCGAGTTTAATAACAGAGTAAAAATGTGGGTCTTTTCCAAAACTTTCCGAAACTGTTGGCGTTAGATATTTTAGAGATCTTTATTTCTAGCAATTTCCTTTGAAATGCAAGTGACCTTTCGGTCGCTGCTTGTGCATGTCTTCACATAGCTGTTATTAGAGGTGTATAACCACTTCAAATCCGTGTGTACTTTCCGTGGTGCTCGCTCATACGGATTACGTCCATAAACCCTTGTTTTCTGCTCCACATTTTAGGTAGGGTTGGCGAACGTTGTGTAAAAGGGACCAAAGGATTAACCCTGCCAAGGAAAGACCTAACAATGTAGCGCTACGTATAGTTAAACTTGATATAATTATTTTTATCTCTTTTTGCCCTGAAGAAAGTTAGAGTGACTTGTGTGGACCGAACAAACGTGACTATGAAATGGAAGGCTTTGGGTTGGCGATCAGTTTAACGTAGTACAGTTCTGGAATTAAGGCCGTGCAGAATGATAGATGTGGGCCGACATTTCGGACGCAACTGCTGACTCTTTTCCCACATCGCTCTGAAGATGGGGGCAGCATGTTCCTCCGAAACATGTTACTGTCTACCAAACTATTCTGTGATACGCGACCAAAACTTTTTTGTAACAAACAGCGGGTAAAATATTGCCTAATATTTGATATAAACTTTAATTCTGAATTAAAGTAACATCACTAACGTTCCCTAGGCAGATGACAAATTACAATCTTCAGTCAATAACATTAGGTTGGTCAAATTAGGGAACAAAGGAAGAGAAAGACATGTACAATTAATAAGAGAGACAGACAGAGACAGAGAGAGGGAGAGAGAGAGAGAGAGAAGCAAAGTGTATACAAAGTCTTGGTAGGAAGAGATGAAGGAAAGAGAAACTTGGTAGAACTAGGCGCACGAGTAGATGGTAGGATGCTACTGTAATGGATCAGACGGGAGCTGTGTATGGTGAGTGGACTAATCTGGTTCAGAACAGAGAGGCATGGAGGCATGGAGGGCTTTTGTGAATGCGGCAGTGAAACTTCGGGTTTCATAAAATGTGGGTAATCTCTTTAGTAGATGGGAAAATCTTGACCCTCTGAGAAAGATTCCGTTCCAAGTTAGTTAGTTAGTTAGTGAAAAACCACCACGTGCATCCATGTTTAGTTTAACAATACTACAACAGACGGCCACACATGCAAGAGGCTCTCACACTTTTGACAGTTAGAGGGAAGTTTAAATGTGATGGAACACGGGCAGAAAACAGATTTCGTCTTTTGGCGAAACGGACGAATCCATTTCAATCGGCGGGTGCGTCAGTTCAGTCGACTACTGGCAGCCAAGGTGTGCGCATCAGCGGTAGTAATGCTGGTTACACCATGTTCCGAGGTAATGTGAAGGGTACTGGCTACTCACTCCAATCGCCAGTTTCCCTCTCAATTACCTTCCCGTGCGTCACCGTGTGCCATCACATTTCAACTGGAATCTACCACCCGCAGGAACATGACGGCGCGTAGTTTGGTAGAAATTTACCGGCGTTTCGAAGGATACTGTTGATTCAATATCTAGCGCAGATAATAGATGTGCCGTGTTCTCCTGAAACGTCGGTAAATTTCCTCCAGGCCACAGTGTCACATTCCAGAATATGAAAATCTTTCAAATTGGTGCGGCTCAGAGATCAGTCGTCGGCGTCTCACGGCGGAGACCCGGGTTCGATTCCAATAAAGCAATATGGGACTTATGGTGGACAAAGTGACACTCAAACAGGTTTTTCTGTCAGTAAGTTGCCATTCGTCCGTCAGTGTCTTTCCGCAATGCCCTTTCATAGTCCATACGTTTCCAGCAGACGTTACTGACAGCAATTGAGAGCGTCATCATAAAAACACCCTCCAAAACTTATTTACTTACTTACTAACTCACTCCCTGCAGCAGAGTCCTTCTTGAGAAACTAACAGATCTTCATTTAGCCAAGAAATTCCCCGCATTTTATGGAACCCGAAGGTTCATTACCACATTCACAAGTGCCCGCCATCTGTCCCTATCCTGAGCCACCTCGATCCAGTCCATACTCCCACATCCCACTCCCTGAAGATTCATCTTAATATTATCCTCCCATATACACCTGGGTCTCCCAAGTGGTATAATTTCCCTCAGGTTTCCCCACCAAACCCTGTATACGCCTCTCCTCTCCCCCATACGCGCTACATGCTATGTGTGTCAAATAAAATAACACATGTGTGTTCTCGATCCACCATATTCGAAACCCATTGTCTGAGTCTGCTTTAGTATTGAAGCCGGCGAATAATCTGCACCCGATGTGGTACAGTCGCGTTATGTGCAGTAAAGCAAACAGAAATCGTAGTTGGCAGTTGTCAGAATTTCTGAATTGGAGTCTGCAGGCAGATGCATTGACTGAAGAATACACTGAAGAGGGTTTTGTGTGCATGAAGTGGAGTTTTCGAGGGTTGGCAGTAAGTAGCACACAAGTCAGACTGCACTACTGCTTTCTCTTCTTTCAACTCCTCGCATTTCACTTGTCACCAAGGCTTGGCAGACTAAGGGTGAAGAGCAAGGCGGATAAAATCGAGCTCTTCGTGAAAGCTTCGGATGTCTGTCATCTTTTTTTTTAACTCCTACATATTTTATTGCCCCTTTTATTCTCCTTATATCGAGTTCTCAACGGCAAGCCACTGTACTTGAACTGAAAACCTTGCCAATGTGGCTCCGTATATTTTTGTATTTATGTTCCGTGAGCTCCCCACTAATCACGTCGTGACGCAGTATACAGCTCTAACGGACCAGACACACA
>Ga0123352_10001694_pt1 | contig 29777 bp, 16 predicted proteins | sample TergutLab28metaG_FD_89700 | JGI IMG/M metagenome (GOLD analysis project Ga0123352, IMG submission 89700) | Labiotermes labralis P1 segment gut microbial communities from Petit-Saut dam, French Guiana - Lab288 P1 | ecosystem: Host-associated > Arthropoda: Insects > Digestive system > Gut ... | reverse complement strand
GCCTCCTTCGTTTTCTTTTTGCCCTCTTCAATCCCCCCCCCCCCCACCCCACCCCTCCGCTCTAAAATGGATTGTCTAGTCACTACTATGGTACACTGTCGAGGGTCAGTCACGCAGGAAATACTCATCGGGTTACTGTATGGGCGGGAACAGATTGCAGTCGCTTGTATGCAGCAAGCAAAGTGCGACCGCAGAATAAGTAAATAAACTGTAAGAATAGATACGGCTGGCCTTGGCCTTAGCTTGCACATCGATCGCGCGTCGTTTCACTTTCTACACATGTGCAAACTCCCTTTCGACCTAATTTGTGGATCTGCTTCCAGTTCCGCGCTGTAGTTGGCACCATTTCACCGAATGGGGCGCTTTTGTAAAATTATGTAACAAGGATGCTGCAAAGCATTTAGCGATAGGAGACGTATTACGGCTGCCTAAATGGTTAATGAAGTATCTGACGAATTTGACATTCTGAGGACCGTGCATCGTGATATTTTCTTATAATAAAACTAACGAGAAACACTAATTTCTCAAATTATTTTTGAAATGGGACTCCACATGTTTCGGACAGTATCTCTGTCCATCATCAGGAGTCTAGCACTGTACACACAGCAATACATACAGTTTATGCTGACTGCTTGCTATGCTAGCAAGCAGTCAGCATAAACTGTATGACATATACCTATTGCTGTGTGTACAGTGCTAGACTCCTGATGATGGACAGAGATACTGTCCGAAACATGTGGAGTCTCATTTCAAAAATAATTTGAGAAATTAGTGTTTCTCGTAGGTTTTACTATAGGAAGTATCTGGCGTTTCCTCCCCGCAACCAGTTGCGCACAATTTATACAGTGAACTCAAACTACCCGTACAACACTTTAAAAAAAAAAAATTTACAAAATAATTTAAATATTCCGTGGAAATAGTTTAGTTGCTGGACATTAGAAGCAGTCATCTGCCGTCTCTAATAACTGAAACTAGTTCAGCTCCCTTGCCGTGACGTTTCACAGACGTTGAAGCAGCCGGCGTAGTCCCAACAGAAAGGAGCCGTTAAAGTATGCCAGTGGGCTAAACATGTCGTCTGTGATAGTCAAGGTTAACGTGTCTGCTTATTCATAATGATTCATGAAGGGAATGGAGGAGCAAACTGTTTGGACTAGGAGGGTGGGAGTCGTGTTCTTCCTACTAATTACTGTAATCCCTAAGTTGCACGGGGTGGGCATTCATACTTTCATTTTCGTTGTTCAGCGACGTGATTTTATAAGGCGCTGAAAATGTGTGAACATAAAAGAATACTTGTAATGTCAGACGAGTGGAATGCAGGAAATCAGATAAACATGCCATATATTTGAAGCAAAAGGCCAAAGTAAGTCAAAACACAACTAATTTATTGGTTGGGTGTTAAAGAAACGACATGTTTCGGCCTACTCAGAGGCCATCATCAGGTTTACAAAGTTCTAAGGGATTAAATATTGTTTGTTTAGTCTCTTATAACTTTGTAAACCTGATGATGGCCTCTGAGTAGGCCGAAACATGTCGTTTCATTAACGCATAAGCAATAAACTAGTTGTGTTTTGACTTACTTTGCCCTGTTACTTCATTGTTACACACACAACGGGGATGCCTTAACTTGAGATGCCATATATTTCAAGATTAATTACTCATTCATAGTAACTTACTATTTGTACAGCTATTTAATTGTCCACTTTACGTGTACAAAATAATCACTGGCCATTATCTAACACATATTTCTGTCACCACGGTAACAGAGGACTATATGAAACCGTTCACAATATTTTGGTGAACGCTAGTTTCGTGTGAAACGCATTTCCAAGTCTGGTATTTTTAGCGAGCAGATTTGATAAGTTATCGCACCATCTAATCGTTGTGTACTCGATTTAGAGTGCTCCGGTAACTGACAGCAGACTGACTGCAAGCGTTGATAAAATGCGCCTTTTTAAAATGGCACCCAAAGGGTGTGCGTACTAATTATTTTTAGAAAATACCACCAGATTTTAAAATTCAATACCCTCATCTTTCCAAGCCGTTGCATATTCACAGGTCGTGACTATTATTCCCCCAGCCACATGCCCTTCATAATATTCATCTTGTTGGTTCAACGTGCGCTTGGCCGTGTTCGAAGACAATCTTCAGAAGATAAACGACTCCATGGAACGAAGGTCCTTGTACCTTATCATCATGGCGAACGCAGAAATCCAGGAAATTGATGCTAGAAACAACATTATTAAATAACCAAAGAATCGGTCTTATTCGAGGCAGCTGACAAACCGTTATTATTTATTTCTGTGTTACGCATGAGCTGTATGTATCTCATTAAAAAACCTAGACCAATTTTGTAAGAATGATGTGGCTTTTGACAAGACAGCTGTTGTACTAAATATGATGTGCATTTGTTCCTGTATTTTCTTACTTACTCCATGGAGCAGAGTCCTTCTTCAGAAGCTAACAGTTTTGCACCTAGTCAAGAAATTCCCCGCATTTTATGGAAACCGAAGGTTCATTACCGCATTCACAAGCCCATACCCCCACATTCCACTTCCTAAAGATCCATCTTAATATTATCCTCCCCTCTACGTCTGAGTCTCTCCAGTGGTCTCTTTCCCCTAGGTTTCCCCACCAAAACCCTGTACACGCCTCTCCCCTCCGACATACGCGCTACATGCCCCGCCCATCTCATTCTTCTCGATTTTATCACCCGCGCATAATATTGGGTGAGGAGTACAGAACATTAAGTTCCTCATCATGTACTTTTTTCCATTCCCCTGTTACCTCATCCCTCTTACGCCCAAATATTCTCCTCAACACGCTGTTCTCAAACACCCTCAGCCTATGTTCCTCCGTCAATGTCAGCGACCAAGTTTCACACCAGTACAAAACAACGGGCAAAATTATAATTCTGTATATCCAATTTGTATTTTTTTTGGATAGCAGACTTGAAGACAACAGATTCTGCACCGAATGATAGCAAGCATTCCCTGAGTTCAATGTGCTCTTAATTTCTTCCTGAATAGAATTTTGATTTGTTAAAGTTGTTCCCAAATATCTGAACTCTTCCACCCTTTCAAAGGAACTATTATCAATCTTCATACTATGACTTCGTCCTGCATTCTGATCTCGAGACACGACCATGTACTTAGTTTATCAGCATTTACTTCTGATCCACTCTCCTTACTAGCCACTACCAAAGTTTCTGCGTTTTCCCTTACAGTAAGTACGCTGTTCCTGTGGTTAGCCTACTGAAATATCCCGCCATGAAAATGTGCGTGGTGTCACATGTATTGCCCTATGCAGTATTGGCCTCGGCCCTCTATGGAGGTCAGTTGTCAGATCCACGCTCCAGCCGCTTTATCTCCGTTACCTACTGGCTATGAGACTGGACGGGTCCCAGAGCCATCGCAGAGGGTGGCAGGCAGAAAAATTCCAAATCATGCTGGGAATGGTATCCGGCCGTCCAACCCACGTCCAGTTACTGGACTGTGGGAACGTAACGGCAGATTTGTGATTGCACAGTACGTATTGAAAGGCTGACAAACTGAATCTGGTGTTGGTTTGCGCTGCGAGCAGTGCACAGATTAGCTGCGCAAGTTGGGGCTGATGTAGGTCAAGGTCACACATGTTGATAACAAACTCCAGGCGGTCAATATGCATGCGCAGGAGTACACCAACCAGCCCTACAGTGCATGGAATGTCTGTCACCCATCTCTGCACGTTTCCGACGAAGTAGTATCAAGGGCGCTGGTCCTCCCATGTCTAGGGTAAAACACGAAACCAGGCATTTGATCGCATAATACAAAGTTGCTCCGATTCGGTCTGGGACGTAATAAACGAGAAAGTGAAGCCACGCATCCCTCGTTTTCCCTAAAGACGGAAGCAAGACTGCGGTAATCCAGGAAAATGGAACGTACTGTACGGTCGTCGTACCCTGTGCAGAATGTCGGGCAGTTCTTTGCTTATAAAGTACCTAGTCCAAGAACGTGTATTAACATGGCCGTGACTCACCTCCATCTGATGCCAATGTTCAGACTGAATGGAGCGTGATATCCATTCCCCAGTGTGTCTTCATATGGTGTGGTTAAACAAAGGGATAAATTTGCCATTACCTTTCGCGGCGGGCCGACTGAATTTCTACATGACCGACCCGGAGACCATATTTTTCCCGATTTAGTCTTGTTCACTTAATATTTTAGTTTACCAAAACTAAACACACTGAACCAGTACGGCCTTCTGAAAGGAGAAGTGAATTTTATGTTGGAGTTTAATGAAGACTCTTTGAGTCCCTTGATCGATAGTTGAAACATGCTGGTTCGGAACTTCTGTTCTGACCTTGAAACCGCACGAGCAAGTTAAAATAAAATGTCCCCGCACTGTTGCACTTTGTGACCTGTTGGACGTGTCTGTACAGTGCTCAATAAGATATATGGATAGGGTAAAATTTTGTTACGTATTAATCTGTGTATGGAGTAAATATATTGGCAGTTAATGCACTGGAGTTATTAATAACCTATTTAGTAACCGACTGGAAATGTAACCGTTAAAATTCAACGGGAAATCCGAGAAACAGTTCGCGTTAGGTGCAGTTTTATTCCATATATATTCAATGTTTTGTAAGATGACTATGTTGTGAATGTACTTCAAGTAGGCCTGCCGTGTGGCTAGTTTTAACTCCTTGTTCTTCTTATTTTTAATGGCCAGTGCGCCTACGAATAGACATATTTAGTCGGTTCTATCCTGTCTTTGGTTTTTTAGTTAGACGGTATATTCTTGCAAATAAGTTTGAAGCGTTCCGTGTCTAACATTATCAACTCAACATTTTTCTCATTTTTATGCAGTAACCGTATAAACTGTAATTATTTTTCCTGAAAAAGAAATGGATTACTAAATAACAAAAAGTGAAAATTTTGTTCTTCACAGTTTTGAAAATAAAGCATTAGAGACCCAAACATGGAGGCGCTGACGTCAGTTTTCATCCGCGTCGTTTAATCTGTTTCAACGTGCAGAGTTCTCGCACAGATCTGGTTTTTTTTAGCTGTATTTAGATTACTGGCCCCGGTAGAGATTAGGCCTACATAAAATTACATTATATATTTGGAGCATATTATACAGCCATAAAGAAAATCGTTTCATTATTAATTAATTCTGACGTGGCTCACAAAAAATACAAAAATGTTTTCTCCTTCCCTACTTTTCCTTCACTAGCAACTAGTACAGAGAAACAAACACATCGTTAGTACATCAGATCATTTGTTCGTGGATATTGCAGCAACCCACTGTTTTAATCCTCACATCTCTGGACTTTATCGCCTCCTTTCTGGGTGTGCGGGTGGATTAACTGTGCGTTGTTCGTAACGACTGGTTATGTAGCGACATGTCGAGCAGGTTATGATTAATTTAGCTACTTATTGACGGCCAATCTGAGGACTCGATTGGTGTGAATCATGGTATGTCAATATCGTACCGTACAATCACAGCTGGGAAATCAAGGGCAGTTTAAGTTCCCGTTCAAATGCTGTATTCCATTAAGACTGTCTGGTGTTCTAATTAACAGGCGAAGCAATACTGGGTGGCTATGAATCCTAGGGTAACCCGGACATGCGAATATACAAGGACACTGATTTTTTAAATCCGCAGTTGTCTACCATTGACTAGTTCGCAACTTTCGTTAAAGCAATACAAACCCACGGGTTAATACAGTCTCGTAAAATATCAAAATGAAAACTGACATCTTATGTGTTCGTCACGGAAGCCACTAAAAAGAACTGTACATAATTTTCATTTGAGCAGCGTCGAGGTCTGCTGTTGATTAGAACTCCAAGCTTAACTCCACTCACCACCTATCCTTATCCGTGGATTCAGGTTATGCTGTTCCGTCATCGCCTTCTTGGTCTTCCAAATGGATGTCTCCCCTAGAGTTTTCCCCACCCAACTTGTTTGTATTCTTTGTCTACTCAATTCTAGCCACATGTCCAGCCCTTCGACCCTTGTGTATCTCATTCTTCTCTTATCAACATCACTTGATTTTCAAGCGTTTATAATTTGCGGTCGTCCGTCAAAAAAGGAATACGTTACACACCCATACAGAACTATCGGCAAACTTAGGCTGCTGGTTTGTACAGTAAAACGGGCTATAAAAGCATTCTGAGAATTTAATCTGTTACGAAGTTAATCAGGAATATAATTTCTGTCGTTTAGTAATGTTCGTATGGATTCAAATTTTGAAACATTCGCAGTTGATGTATAAAAACGAGGGTGTCTGTTCATTGAAGTAGGGTTTACATTCGTCCTACGCTCTTCCTCTGCTTTGCTTACATCCCTTCATCCACCCACCGTTACTGTGAACTAAGTGATGGCTTCCCATTGATCGAGTGACAGGTCTTCTGCTGATAGCGTGACATCTCGGGGACCACAACATAAAGAATTAAGAAACGATTTCTTTTAATATAATACGCTTATTTCTATTATTTGTCCACACATTAACCAGTGAAATGTCGCGCTCAACTAAGACTGATCAGAGTTTAAACTGTTCCACTCTGAACATGAAGATCAACTTCAGTGGTTTTAAAAATGTAACAATGATGATAAAGTCACTAGGCGAAGGTCTAAACAATCTCATTATATATTATAAACTGTTCAATCGGAAAGATAAGTAAAATATAAACACTGTTTTTTTATTTATTACATTCAATGAACACTGATATTAAGTTGTAACTGGGTCTTCTGATACATTCAGCTGCAGAATCATGGCAATAGTTTCTTTGTACCATCGTCAGTCTAACCTGCACGTGCTTTCACAAGCACACACGTAAAACCAGTCTCATTACCAATTTTTTGTGTTACTAAGTACGCCTAACTACAGTATTTTCCAGCAACACGAGTTCTGAAATTTCTGATTATAAAAACATGTCCGTACCATCCTTAATCGGAAGCACATAGGCCCTACTCCTTTGTGTGTGTGTTACAGTTGTCGGTCATAGCGTCATTCAAACGCAGGTTGGTCCTTCGGAAGGATGAAATTTGTTTCTCGCGACTGATGAGAATGGCAACAAAGTTTGAATGACTTCATGCCGTGGTACTAAGGTACAGTCTACAGACAAGCCCAGCAGTGATGCCATGGCAAAACTGCACCCAGTACAGCACTACGTGAAATATTCATCCACGCTTTTTATAGTGCAAATTTCCCATAGTGTTGAACACTTAGGGTATTCTATGACGTGACGCCGTGAATATGTTGATGTAAAACTAACACATTTTGGGTCTAGGAGACCGATATGTCGCAGACACGCATGCACACTGGGCAACCCAATGTTAATTCAGTTCACCATTCAAACAAAAATTCTACAGCCAGCAATTATTCAGAACACACAGGGCGCCTACTCACGCCCTTTCAAATGCTCCCAGCCTAACTTACCGCCACACACCACAGGCCTATAAGACATAAAATACTGTTGTTATACATGTCTTAGTTACTCATAATTAGCCTACGTGTATAAAGATATCATTACTAATATACATTGTGTATAAAGATATCATTACTAATATAGTTCAGATATACCCAAGCATCATCTTTGATTTTTCATCAATGTGGACGATTTTTTGGATAGGATAAATTCTGGAAGTGAATTTGAAAACTGCTCGCGATGTTGAAATTAGCAATGAATTTCTCGCGCTCTCAGAGGTTTACAAAATAATGTAAAGGCACAATAAACAATTATTTTATTACTTATCACCTATTTTTGTCGTCACTTGTCGGTAACAAACGAAAGAGGCATCGGTGCTGATGTTAATATTTATTGGACAGTATACAGAATACGAGTGTTCCACACTCACAAGAAATACAAATGCTTATTCACTGCTGAAATGAAGTTTCACATTGTGTGGAATATATCATACACAATATTCCAGCCATGAACACCTTGTATGCACTTACTCTTTCTACATGCAGAATCTTTTATAGCAAATATGCTTTCTTTTGCTTGTGTACTTCCATTGTAAATTGCTTAACGTACAAAATCGAGGTCACAGGAGAGGTTTTGGTATGTCACACACTTAAAATGTACGGGCAAAAAGATACATTTCATGTTAATGTAGCTCACAGCATTGAAAGGATTAGATATTGAGTAATGGTTCATATACATGCAACTACTGCCCCAGTCTTGAGAGAATTATTGCAGGAAATATGCCAGCAATGGACAGGTAACAATGTGAATGTGAAATTAAAACAGCCATCTTTGTATTATTGGCAATTGATAACTGCCACAGAAATATAAATGTAAGAGGCAATGCACATGCTCTGGGAAACTCTACCAAATTGATGGTCCTCTTCTGTGAAACATTTTACAAATGACATTTTCCCTGAATGTACATAGGATTTAGTGCAACATTATCAAAATACATTTAACTTCAAAACATATAAGAGATGCTTAAGAGGCAAAACAGTTATATAAAATTAACTTGTTTGTGTATAGGTGTCAAAGTGTTTGTCTTATGGGTCATTCAGTATAAGTGCAATGACAGCAATGATTTTATTAATAGATCCAAACATAAAATAGTGAAACTGTTGCACAGCAGGGTATGTGGTCCTGCACATTCTGAGACTAAGACTCTGTAGCATGAGAAGGGAACAAGAAGTTATGCAAAGCTCATGATGTCTCTAGTAAGAACTGGGATGGGCCTGGATTCAACATAATTTTTACCAAACTTTTACATCTGTTTCACCCAAATGTGCAACTCGTCAGCCTTCTCGTTCACAAAATATGAATAACCATTCAGAAATGGTCTAAAAATAAAGTAATTGTGGCGGCATTGTTTACCTTGAAACAAACATTTCAATTAACCAAACAAATATCAAGTTATGCTTACACAGAATGCCCCATTCATTATGTTTCTGAGAAAGCATGATGGCAGTCATGGGCTGTCCCTTCGGATGCAGGCTATAAAAAAGCTGCTGCGCTCAGAACCACTATATATGACAATTATAAGTTGAAACCTTATTGCTGGCGTTAGCACAGTGGTTAAGGTGCTGTGTTACAAATCGGAAGGTTGCTGGTTCGATCCCAGCTGGTGTCATTGGATTTTTTATTGACATAAAATCCTTCCGATCGCACTATGGCCCTGGGGTCGAATCAGCCTCTAACTGAAATGAGTACCAGGAGCATTTCCTGGGGGTAAAGGCGGCCGGTGCGTAAGGCTGACAACCTACCACCATCCTGTGCCGTTGTCACGAAATCTGGGAGCCTTAACTTCCTGGAGCCCCCTGGGCCACTCCAGACCTGTAACGGGACTGCTTTACCTTCTACCTTATTGCTAGCTACGTGGCCACACAGTAACTGTCTTGAGCCACTCATACTGAAAGCATGGGTGTTTGCAATTTGTGCTTTTTTGTGCTGTGGAGACAGAGGCCTTCTCTTGGTTGGATCCTGTAAGTCCTAGTACATGGCTAAGAATTCATACAAGGAGAACTATTCCTGGAGCACAACAGACTGTAAGCATTCAGGAAAAAGATTTTTTTTTCTCACATTACAGAACCTGTATGTCCTACTCACTTCCACAAGATGGGGCCGTATTATGAAAGTATGTGAAATATTTGTCCAAATGCAACTGAACAGAATTCAAGTAGTAAAATTTGTTTGTAGGATGCCTATGTGGTGTGAAGGTTGATATATGTCATCAGATATACAGCTCCTTTACAGACAGATTCATGTTCACAAATATTAACATAAACATTTTTAGATGATCTTTGGTGAATTGTGTATCAATGTGCATTCTCTTGACAGGTATCAACAGTGACATGTAACATAAAATGAGATTAGTTTCTCACAGTTCTTCAGCATCATATTACCAACTGTTTAAAAATGTGTAGCCTTGATGATGTAATCTTTTTGTCAATAATTCTTGGAAAGCACACAACAGAGTTCATTCATCAAACTTTGTACTTTTTGTTTGTGAAGTAAGAGAATTAGTTTCTTTCTGTATTTTTGAATAATTCAAATATATATATATGTATGTGTGTGTGTGTGTGTGTGTGTGTGTATATATATATATACACACAGCACCTGTACGAGCAAAACCCTATCCAAAAAAACAGAATGTGATTAATGACGTCTGTGAATTTGTGGTAAAAATTTCAATTAACTGATAAATGCAAACACTGACTTTGGTGAATATTTTTAGAAGTAACTTTACAACCTTACGAAATTTGGAAAAACTAAAATGACTAGAAACAGCAGACAGAAAATTATGATTAGAGTGTGAACACATTACATGGTTTTGTGGCAATTTGAGGAAAATATCTACATGACATTCCTGTTACTTCTCAGCTTCTGAAAACCAATCAACTGCATGCCAGTAGACTTCATCATATATGCGCTTACTGGTCAGCAGTGCAAACACAACACAGACAAAGAGCTACGACACTTAATATTGACATCGGTTACATGGCACTTACAATTCATATCCCATTTCTATTATATCTACATACATGCTGAGACTTTTATGTACAAAACCAGTGAAGCACCTGCACGCTCAAATGAGGAACTGGCGATACAACAATAATAATAATAATAATGACACTAAATTATTTTTGCGTTTTGGCTATTTTATACTATGTACAATACACGCACATGGTGGAACATATTTTCTTGCAACGGTTACCTCCGGAACATAGTTTTCATCATCCCGAATGAAATAAGTGGCCACACACATTAAACAATTAAGAAAGGATGTTACTTCAACTCTGGAATATATAGACACTATGAACACTGACTGACACTGTTTATGATAATGTTATTGCTTCAGTGAGGTGCATTGCTGCAGTTTGTCACTTGGGAATGAAACACTGTCTTGCCTTAGAGGCCTCAACACACATTTATCACAGACATGATTGAGGTTGTATGCTAGCCACAAGATAAGTCTGTGAGATCATACCTTCTTAATCTTGCGCTGAGCCTGAGTGCATTATGAAGCCCTTGCATAGTGAATGACAGACCTAGATCGGACAGACACCACTTCTGGCGCTGCTGTTTCCATGGACTTGAGTATCATTTTTGAGCGTTTTCTTGGTGGCAGAATGAGGGCCTCTTTGCTGACTGTGGCAAGATCGATAGGGTCTGGAGAGGACGAGGGGACAGGACTCACAGGGTTGCTACTGGGGGGCGTCAAAAGAGGGTCTTGCTCTTCAGCTGAAACCGAGGGCTCCATCTCCGACTCATCCGCATCCTCTGGTCGCCGCTGTCTGCCACTGCTGGAACTGCTACTGCTACTGGGACTGCTGTAAGCTGGAGTCAATGGAAGGCTGATGTGTACAGGCTCCTCCAGGTACTCTGGGGGAGGCAGCTGGAAATGGTATGGTGATGACCGTCGCTGCATGGACGGGAGGGGTTCTGGACACAAGTACACGGAAGGTTCTGTGACTGGCAGCGAAGGTTCAGGTGGAACCTCTTCCTGCCGCCTCCTGAACACATCGCTGTTGTCATTACGTTCCTCCGTTCGGGGAATTGGAGACAAGCTTCGGCCCTCGGACGCTGCTGCGGCGACAGCAAGCAGAACGGGGTTCACACCGGAGGTGGAAGAAGCCGCATAACGTTGCTGGTAAGACGGCCCCCCAGGGTACAGGTAGTAACAGAGCTCCCGCATGTTTGGGTGGGGTTGTGACTGTTCTTCCTGCTGTGGGAATTGGACGGGCGGGGAAATGGGCACTACAGTGGATGGGGAGGCAGGGTCAAATGCACTCGAAGCAGTGGGAAGCCGGGACGGATGTTCGATGTCGCTGTCGCTCTTATTCTCCTTATCACTACTGGATGAAGCACATGATGACTCGCTTGGATCAGTGTTTTGCCGCCCTGTCGGTATGGCCGTGGCTGGTTGCGGACTACGCGCCGTGTTCGAAGGCTCTGAGTGGCTTTTGATGTGAACCTCCATGGTTTTCTTGGACGTAAAGGTCTGACTGCAGATTGTGCACTTGTACACTTTCTCTCCATAGTGCGCCACTTGGTGAAGCTTGAGCACGTGGTTGTAACCGAAAGCCTTGCCGCAAATATCGCAGGAGTATGGTTTCTCCCCTGTGTGGGTGCGCGTGTGCACCTTCAGTTGTTTCGAGCATGTAAAGCCTTTACCGCATGCCGCGCACACATAAGGTTTTTCCCCCGTATGTGTCCGCATGTGAATGACGAGCTGCCCACTCTGGATAAAAGTCTTGGCACAGACGCCGCACTTGTGCGGCCGCTCACCTGTGTGGATCCTCATGTGGCGATGCAGTTTACCGCTGTGTTCGAATGCTCTGGCGCAAATGTCGCACTTGTACGGTCGCTCCTTCGTGTGGATGCGCCTGTGAACACTGAGGTTCTCCTTCACCGAGAAAGACTTGCTGCAGTATTCACACTGATACGGCTTTTCGCCCGTGTGTGTGCGGTAGTGACGTGTGAGTCTTGCAGGCACAGCAAACGTCTTGCCGCATATGTTACACTGGTACGGGTCTTCGCCCTCCTTTCCGTGCGATCGCAAGTGGTTCTGATACGTGTTCTTCTGCGGAAAAGTCTTGTGGCAAAACGAACACTCATAAGCCTTGTCACCCACCGCTGCGGCCGGCGCTGGGGATGAAGACGACTCCACAACAGCAGCTGCGGCAGCCTCCTCGAACGCTTGCGTTAACGAGAACACAGGTAGATCTGGGCTGCAAACAAGCCGCTTCACTGGTGCTTCTTGCTCTTCTGCGTGTTGCTCGGGTACCATGGGACCAGTACAATCTACACCACCGCGGCCTGAACCGTCCTCGGCGCTGAAGTAACCCACCATCTCGGATACGCGGTTCCAGAGGTTATCTGAAAAAAGATATCACAACCAGTCAGCTAAAAGCCAAGTCCTGGCAATTACAGACGAAAACTATACGAAGCGGCAAAACGAAGTCAGTAATCACGTCCCTCTTCACGTTATTTCGCGATTCAAATATACGTTACACACAAAACTTGAACAATACACGCGATGGATTTATTCCACTCCTTTCGTATTACGCGAATACACAAGAATAAAATGGACTAAATCGAATCACTATGGCACGAAACCCAATAGCATACATGAAAATCGTTGGGAAAATCACCCAAATGTAACTGACTACAGGGAATTAATGTGAAATGAACGTCACTTGAATAAAATTCGTAGCAGTTTGGTTGTAAAAAATTACTACTTTAAACACCAAAACTTGTTATCAAATATGAAATTAATGGATGTATTTTTGCACCATCGTCTTAAGACATGTTTTTAATTTTGTGGAATTTTGCCATACCAAACGAAGTTACCGCTTCTATGACACTAACAGAACGAAACTACGTCTCTCAGAAACTACTATTATACAGTATTAAATCTAGTATATAAAACGCGCATTTTAATTGGACAAAGAACTTACATTTACTACAATAATGCATAAGTGCGTTTGGCAAATAGCAGTGTAACTGTGCTTATGATTAATTTCCTTAAATTTTACCACTAAATCGCAATATATCAAAACCAACGCAATCAAATAACCTGGCGGTCCTCTCAACTCCCGCGGCTTGTATGGGGAGGTGTTGGTATTTGCATATGCCACGCGGATACGAAAATGCATAATTTTCTGAACAATGATTTAAATCTGATGTATAATTTGACACTTATATGGCTTAGCCACTTACAAAACTCATATATAAACTACTGTTTTATAAATTCATAAACCAAAAAATGGTGTGATATCGTTACGTGTGCGCTGGTGGATTACGCAATAACGAACCAAAAATTAAATCTACTGTCAATATTCGGAAGACAATTTTCCATTGCATGTTTTTTATTAGTAAAAAACGGCTCTAAAATTCAGTAATCATGACAGGCCCTTATGATTCTTACCAGGCAATGCATTTGGTTTACAGGCGAGTAACAAATTCTTTATCCACTCCTTTTGCGTTTTTTCCCAAATATCCTCCATTACTGCCCAGCCGTCAAGAAATTTCAGAGTTGCGCCCGACAACGCTGCCGGCAAACCACGGACTGAATGGGTCGAGATCTTCAGTTATTGTGTTAAGAGTTGTGGTATTTACATCGCTTCCCCTTCTGACAGCACGTGGCTAGGTATTCTTCGTACGAACTATGTTGGGGGAGTGGCGCAACCGTCCCAACTGCTCATGCGCACACTTACGTCATTACAAACACGAACGTATCCGAAATATACCGAGTGAGTTCGTATGTCCCGTTCCCCTCCACCCGTAGTGATCCACAGTGGGATCGCAGTGTGAGAGTACTTCTTCCTCGACTTTGGCTTGCGGAAGGTCAGTTAGCGGGTTTGCTTCTCCTATTTGCTTCCGACCGTGATGAGGGTGAGAGCGGCGCATGATATTGGTTTCTCAACGCATGATTCGAAATGATACGGGAAAAAGTACCGCACAATTTAAAATTCAAAAAAGTCATGCATTGTTAACAAAATGCACGTTCACGTTCCATCGCCAGAATGCAGTTCCTGGCGAGGGTGGTCGGGATGGACTAAACACAATGTTCAGCACCTGGTGATGTCTGCAAAATTAATATTACGTTTTCGAAGAGCAAATAAATTCAGAGAGTGCTTTGCCATTCAATTTAGATACTTTTTGTTCCACTTACTTGTTTGTCACATTAGGAACACAGATTGAGGAAGCTGAAGAACAAGGTGCGGTCGATGATACACTCAAGGAGGTTAAAATACTGGGGGAACAAGGGATTTACATAACTAGCCTAGGCGAATAGATGTCTCGTTCTCGAAGGGGAAAAGTCCACAATGCTCGGACGTCTCCCGAGTTAGCTCTCAGCTAGCAGTGACTACCCTAACAAGTTTCGTTATTTTCTCAGCGCAACCACGAAATGCCAGGCCAACATCTCAAGTCGGGGTATTACTTCCTCCACAACCATCTCAATTATTTTGCATATTCGCAACAAAAAGCTGCAGAAGACATACATCCACTCACGTCTTACATGTCCGTTCGTCCGTCCGTACACATAAAAACAATTCGAGAACAGCTGAAAGCATCGTAATTGAATTTGATACTGGAGAGCTGTACTGAAATGTGTCGACGTTCTAGTTTTCCTGGAAATCAAGCCCCAGTAATGGATGTGACGAACTACATGCGTTTTGACGGGCAGTTCCGAGCGTACTGCGCTGCAGATTCATTGAAGCGAAGTAAGTTTCAAGCACGTACTCTTAAATCCACTAGTCCCTTGCCGTTAAGTCTTCCGGCTTTTGCCACCATTTTTCCGCCACTCCCGTTTCAGACATCACTGTCAGACAGTACCAAAAATAGCTTGTACGAAATGAAAATTGAGCTATACGTGTAATTCCTAACTTGATCATTTTCTTTTTATGCAAGGCTATAAAAGGTGAAAAGATGTCTTAAAGTAAACCGTAATTCACAAGTACTCCCCCAAATACATCAAGGCCAGAATACATTTTTCACATCACTGCCAACATTTTGGCACGTAGGCGAAGAGGGGGGAGAACCGTCCTAAGACGGCCTTGCCTTGAGTCCGGACACAGTGAGACATGATGTCATTAATTGCCGAACAATTTTTCGCGTGTTAAAAACTCTAGAAATGCCCTTCGGGAAATGTACTTGTAGACGGCAGTAACCATGTGTTTATTATTAACAGTGTCGAACCGTGGGGTCTGATATCAGACAGTTAATTTATCTTTTGCTTCGTTAGCTATTATCTCTGTAACGGTGTCAGTTTTTCTGAATTAGAAATATAAGCATTAACTAATAATCTGTGTGCAGAAGAAGCCTAATATTAAATGTAATTCTTGGTTTGTGAATTATCAAAACAAAAGTACGATAAGCCGGCAATATCAAGAGTGCAGTGTTCATACATCACAGGATGCAAAATGGGAGCCGATAAGACAAATGAACCGCCTTGCATAATCTATGTAGTAGTATTTTCTCATATTTTATCGGTTAATCTTAAGAACGTTTGATAACGTTAACTTCTATAACAAGAATTGTTCTTATCGACCTACAAGCACACATTTAATTATGCATACGCAATTTTCTTACCGAAACTAACAACAGCTTGGGAAATGACTGGCTGGATGATTGAATTGTGAGTTCAAAGACGACCACTGTGCTGCTTTTTCTAAGTTGTCGGCATCTTCTGGGAAACTCAAACTGGCACTGAAGAAGACTGGAAAATGTACTCCAACTCGGATGGCATACGTTTTGTAAATGTGTTCTTACGATTAAGCACACCACACTGTCCACAATTTTCGTTACTTGTTAATATGAATCTATTGTGGAAGCTATGAATTTATTGCTGTAAAGCCCATTACTTTACAGATGTCACAGGCACAGAGTCTAAAATTATTTCCCCATGTATCTCATTAAATAAACGCCATATCGAAAACGCTTCAAATAAATGTTACAGGTCGTACAGTTAGCCGTGTGCGAGGAACTCGATAGTGTTACATTCGCTCTTCTTTGCAAGGTAGGTGTTACAGTGGATATACGAGTCAAAATAACACTTGCCAGGGCAACGTTTGCACAGAAACCTTGGTACCAAAACTTCAGCACAGTCCTAAACGTGTGCGTACTCGACCCCCATTATACACAGGACTCATGACATCTAAACTTTGAATGTGCTTAAGCACTCGTAGTTCCATGTTCTGCGCTTCATGTAATGCTAACGACGCCGTGACTAACTGGTTCCTGTAATGAAAGGGTGAAGGGGAGATTTTCACCAATTACCTGAATTTTCGAGACCTCGTGTTTTATATTCTACAAATAAAGAACATCAGGCTTGCTTTGTCCATACGGCATATACAGAACGTTTCAGAATCCCTGACCCGTGCAAAATTAACCACATATTTCATACCTAACACTCTGTTTTGTAGTTCACATAGTTATGTAGATAGCCTAACTGAGTAAATGGAAGCGAACTTTCCAGAACTGTTGAGCTATGCGTATATTACTGAGTCTAGGAAGTGTGTCATCCCCGCTGTGTGTGTGAAACTCGGAAAATTTTATGTAGTCAAACACAACTGTGTCACATGAGGTGTGTTTAATGACTATACAATGGACAACTACATGTTTCGGCCTGTAGAGATCTCTACACCACGTGCGCGCGCATGCTTATAGTAAGATGTTAAGTTCCCCTAAAACAACCTGAAGATGGCCAGTACAGGCCGAAACATGTAGTTGTCCATTATATAGTCATTAAATACACCTCACGTGACACAGTTGTGTTTGACTACATAGAATTTTCCAAATTACTGACTCGTTTCGCAGGAGAATAAGTGATGACATAGATCAGTAAGCAATGTCACAGTGTTTTAAAATGGACAGAATAAATATTTCAATATACACTACTACTCCGTGTCCAAGTCAACAACAGTCAATACAGCCTGTGATCTTCGTACACCACACCGGCGACAGTGAGTGCCAAGTACACCGGTGCGAAGTTCAACATGCAGGCCTAGTTAAGAAGCTGCGGTACGTGAATAATCCTATTTTCCGCCGATGACAGAAATGGTTCAATGTATGCCAAATATACCCCAATGAATGAAAGGGGATGAAAATTTGAGAAAATCAGGATTTTCTCCCCTCACAGATCTGTTGCTCATAAATCTTGCAGTGACAGTCGGGAGTTCAAAATCATATTGGTGTGTATGTGTGTGTGTGTGTGCACGCGCGGGAGCCCGTGCGCGCGTCACTCGAAAAATACGGAGGCCATTAATCTATTATTCTCCTTGAGTCCATGGTATGCGCCAAAATCCATGATATAGACGTAATTCTTAGGCATCTGCTGAAATGTGCACCATACATATAACCGTTCATGCGTACAGTTCTTGCGGTTTAACCTTTTAAAACCACACGATTGCTTTACGTACCACCAGGATTATCATTCAAAAATTCTACATGGTGCTCGCATTGCGTTTATGTGTTTTGTACGGATCTTACAACAGACAGCGACTTCCGCCTTACACAGCATTAGTAGACTGGTTTTGTATAACCGAGGTGGAGAGTGTTTACTGCGCGGGACGCACTGATTCCTTTTATAAAACTGACACGTTTATTCTTCAAACGGTTAAATTGAGTGAACTGCCACCAACAGTAATTTGAGCCCGTACCTTTCATCTGGATATAAGTGGAAGTTCATACAAAATAGCCCAACTCAATTTTCAAACCCAAATCCAAGTTAACAGATTCCTTTGGACAGTTATGGAACTGAACTTCACTTTTACACTTGAAATACTCCTGATTTCACGCAGCTGAGGCCTTGTTGAAGAAACTTATAAAATGCCCAGATAATCAAGGAATTCCATGGTCTGTGAGGAACCTGAAGGTTCATGACCATGTTCAGAACAGCCTGCCGAAAGGGTTCTATTGTGGGCTAGATGAACCTAGTCGACACATAAAATCACAATGTGTGTCTTTAAAATTTTGATTGCTATTAACCTCCCAGCTATGCCTATGACAGCATTCAGGGGTTTCGATTATATCTGGGTCTTAATTTCACAACTTACCGATGCGTGCTACATGTCACGACCGTACCATCTTCCTGGATTTGGTTATAACACCAGTATGAAGTTTCCAGTACGAAGTCCAGAAATTATCTGTAGCGTTACCAAAAGGCGACATAAAAAAGTCCTTGCATCAATTCAAAGGACAGTTATGTCACGGAAAAGGCTAGACATTGCCAAACAAGTGCTAGATCCAGTGGTTAGCACTTCTACTTCATATTTGGGAAGATCCGATTTTCAAATTTCGGCCAGGTGACAGCTGTTCTGAGACTTCTGTCGTGTAGTGTACAGTGACTAGAAGGTCGACATGGATTTGCGCATTCCCACTAGGGGCTGGTAGGTTTCTCCACCACGACCAGACCCGTTCTGGGGCCCAATAAGACGCTTTTACCCATAGGTGCCGGGATTCTTTCTCGGATCGCGAAGCCGATGACATCTAGTGCCAAGACTTAAGGATGTGTGGAGCTATACCTCCACTTCCCAAAAACCATCATGGCGTAATTCTGAGAAATACTTACTTTAGTTTTTTTTTGCCTTAAAAGGAATCGTGGTTCGATTCCAGACAGGTGAAAGTTTTTTTTCTCCACTGCGTCTACACCGACTGTGACCCACCCAGACTCCTACCCAGTGGGGTTCTTTCTATGAAGGTCAAGCTGTCGGGGCATGAACCTAACAGATCATTGCATTTACCGCACACATTAAAAACGCGAGGAATTTTGCCTCCTCTCCCCATACATCTTCATATGGTAGTGGCTACTGAAGCAAAGAGAAAGCTTTGAGCTTCAAATTTTGTTTGCTTACGTTCAAATAACCGCAGCACAACTTGTATCCGAATTATCACATGCAGTATAAAGCAGAAAGCCTAGCTCGGTCCACATTGCGACGGGACGGCTGAGGAATCGTATTTCGATTCCAGGGAAGGCAAAGATACTCTTCCCTTCTACACAGCGTTCACAGCAGCTCTGGGTACTCTCCGGTCTCTTACCTACTGGGTGCGGGGGGGGGGGCTATCTTCCCGGGCTCACACCCCAACTTCATTTACTGCCGTGGTTAATACTGCACGTCTCATTCCACCGATACATCTTCACAGGATGCTTTATTGCATTACCGTTATCACCATAAGGATAATCATAATAGGGTTGCAACAGTCTGCAGTTGCACCAACACACCACAAACGTATTCTCCTTTGCCGATCCCTATCTGAAGGCTTCCACATCCCTTGGTCCGGTTCTTGGGATATGCAGATCTCAAACAATAGAAAACAGGGTCCTTAAAATGTTCAAAACTAAATTAGAATGGTTTTGTTTAAAGGGCAACGACTTCTGCGTGCATAGAATGGCACGTCGTGACGGCATGTGAAAGTCGGTAGAATCGAAGACCGCTGCTGACGTCCCACGGTGATGTCTCCCGCTTTGCCGTACTCAGTATAGGCCTAATTATACTGCTGTACGCATACATATATGAACTCCGTTCTTGTCATTATTTCGCGATGGTGCAGTTGGTTGAGGCACTGCGCTACAAGCCGGAAGGTCGCGGGTTAGATTCCCGATTGTAATTGGAATTTTTCACTGACTTAATCCTTCCCGCCTCACTACGGCCCTGTGATCGACTCAGCCTCTAAAATAAATGAGAACCAGTAATATTTCCTGGGGGCTAATGGCGGCCGGTGCGTAGGACTGACGACCTCCTGGAACCCTCAGGGCTTGTCCAAGCCTGTACAGAGACTGTTTTACCCCTTACCTGTCAAATTAATTTTATGAAATATCTCAAATCTAATTTTATTATTTCTTCAAAAACACCTCATCGTAAACAAAATGTTGGCACACCTGAACATATAACGCAGGGTGAAATGGGTTTCCTGCATAAATATAAAATACTTGGTTGCACCCTTCAGGTACAGTTTGAAATATCTACAGGCCAGATAAGGGATCCTGTCCAAAGAAAATGCAATAATAGTGAAGATGCACCAATATCGCCAAGTTTCAGAATTGCATATATAACGAGAATACAACTTCACGGATGCACAACTTTGTTTTAAACATTTAGATGCGGTGTTTGTTTAACGAAGCACAGGCGTACGAGATTTGGGTGTTGGTCGACGCTACAATTCACACCCGTAACATCAGATGAACCCCACGTATAAGACAAAACCCTGAAGAAATAAATAAGGTCGCCGCAAAATCAAGACGTGTAAGGCCTGAGTCTGGAAAACGTGTAATGGATAACCAGTCAGTAGAGTTTGAGCTAAACACGCGGGAAGATACACTGTCCGAAAAGAAACGACCTCTGTTCTGCTTGTGAAATTTATACACTTCCTACAAGAACGCATTACAAACAAAAAAAATAAATAAATATACACTTCCCAACATAAAAACTGTTTCGTTCTACTGATAAAATGACATCGTGTGAGGCCATGTTATTTATACTGAAGATGCACATGTTCTGCTACTTTAATTAAATTACGCATTTTAGTCAAAGAATGTCTGTGCTTATGGTATTCCTGAAGCTGTTTTTACCATCACTGACCTCGGAAAAACATTTTCGCAGTTCGCGGGGCTTCGACTCTTGATCACAATATACACACACCCAAGATACAACGAATTTTACCGTTGTACAGTGTGTTCCTAACTGCGTTGTCACGGCTGCTGTAGAGGGAATGCAATGAGATCAACGGTGAACAGGTAACGGCTGGGGATGAGGCGGCCTTTCCTTATTTAAAGTTACTAGCCGGCGTTCAACCAGGAACTCAGGAACTGTTAACACAATTGCCGGTGGTTCCGTCAAGGTTCGAACCGTGTACCTCCAAAATGTTTCCTACACAGTCGCTACGTTAATCTATTATGTGTTCAGAAAAGAAATTATAGGTCTGAAATATAATATCCGACTACGATTATTAGAAAATGCGGTTAACGGAAAGCAATTCTCAATCAAGCTAGTGTCACGTCATATGTTAGGACAGGACCTACCCGGATCTGCTGCTCGAGTACTTCATTGTTGGCTCTGCGCGGTGTGCATGCGTGTTGCGCTCGGTGATGTAATTTGACATCCCTACCACAGGGCCGGTTGCACGAGGTCGGCGATCGCTATAAAAACTGTTCGAGCTCCACGTGGCGGCGAACGGTCATGGTTTCTCACTGCTACATTGTTTCCACACATTTCCCACAGCAGTCGCCTCAGCGCTAATCGGCTTCGTGCCGCAGAGCGAAACAGAATTTGATCGTAGCAGAACTTGCGCTATTGGAATCTGTAATACTTGTTTTGCGTTGTCCTGTGATACCCTAGCCGTCCATTTTTTGCAATCAGCATAAAGACTACGCTACCTCACAGATTCTGATGAAATTGTAGTGTATGACAGTGGATGGGCTGGGGTCCTACACTGAAAGTTGCTGACCGAACAGTTTCGGTACATGTCACTTCAATTGAATCTTAATGTACGTACATGAAGTTGAATTCGCTTTGTGTCAATTTTATTTAAAATGGCCAATAGTACATTAAACTGGTAACAGAACAAAATTCTGGTTTGGTTAGTACGTACACATTTTAGTTGGAGACATTTTCCAGTGTGTCTATGTACTGTATTAACAAATACTAACACCAGAGAAGCAATTATTAAATATAAACTGTGGGTAGGAAGAAAAACGACGGGTTGACCTCACAAACGATTTTCCTTGGTAGCCGGAACAGAATGGCCCAAACCGTGAACAAAGAACACTCTGCGCTAGTTTCATCCGTCTTCCATATTCGTCTCACTCTTACAGGCTGAAGCTACTGAATACAAACCGACACAACGTGCTAGTTCTTGTATCCTTCAACATCGCCTAGGTCGTCCATATGCCGTCCAGTTACAAGGAATAAATTATTATTTACAACTACAAAATATCATATGCAGCCTTATAAACCTTGCAACAACAAACACGCGACATGCCAAATCGGAAACAACGCATTTGGACTCCCACTTATCCGTTCGTTATTCGGGATCGTGTCCTTGTCGCACATATGTAATGAATGACCGTAATCGGTTCAGTTTCGTTAACATAGTTTAATCCCTATTAGTGAAGCACAGCAGTCCGCGGATTTCAAGTATCCGCATCTGTTTTGTCAGCCGCAGGATTTATATATGTATGTGGGCGACTCAGACAGAATAAACGCATTTTAGTCTTCACTGTCATTTTTATTGGGTTGCTAGTGCTGCTAACTGCTTGCGCAACTCAGTACAGACACATTTAGTCACCGTGTCGCGGTTCCGACCTTGGTAGATCAATTGTTGTACTACCGTCGTGGTGTTAATGTGCACTCTTAACGCTTGTGGTGTGCACTAAAAAAGACCAGCATGAAGTGACCCCGAGTTTTGTGTGATAAAGGCGTCGCAGGGTCAGAAACCCATCGAAGAAGTATAGCATAGTTATAGGCACAGTGCGTCAACGAAGCGAAGTGGGTACCAGTTGGTTGAAAAGTTTAAAAAACGAATGTAAAAATGTAAGATGCAGAATGACCGGGGCGACCGTCCACATCCGCTACCGATGAGAACACTGTTCGAAACCGCGTCATAATTCTGAACATTAGGGTGACTACCTGATCAAGTGGAAAATCGTCTGCAAATCAGTCATGGCTCCAAAAATGAAATCATCCTCAACAGACTAGGCTTTCATAAAATCCTCAAACAAATGACAGGCGCGCTCAAACGCTGACTTCTGGATACCTACCGGCGTCTTTTGAACGACCAGCAAAACGAAGGTGACTTTTTTAAGACGCATCGTAACTGGGGACGAAATGTGGATACCCCGGAACGTGCAATAGGAAGTAATAAACTGAACGCCCTAAAGTTGAGGTGATGTGATTGTGTGGACTGCACTGTTAGGGATACACTTCTACTACTACTACTACTACTACTACTACTACTACTACTATTACTGTATGGAGAGGGCAAACACCAGAATATGGAATGGGAACATCCGCAACTGGCGGCCAAAATAAAGTTCAAAAATGAAACAAACAGCGAGAATATGATGCTCATTGCTTTTGGGATTCTCAAAGGCCAATATTGGAACATGATCAAGAGAGGGGCATAAAAGTAAATAGTACTCGCTTTTTGTGAGATGCTGTTTGACTTAGCTGCGGTCAGCCAATTCGAAGGAAACGCTAAGGACTACTGTTGAAAGGTGTTTTGTTGTACACGACAATGCCAGCCCATACACTGCCGTCTGAATTGTTGAAACCCTCCGGCCACTGCAATCTGAGGTGTCAGGAATAAACTTTTTATAGCCCTGACCCCTCTTCAAACTGCCTACCACCTCTTGGTTCACTCAAAGACGCTTTAAGATTCCACCATTTTGCCGATGACACAAATGAAGGATTCGGTGCATGCATAGCTTGCCACTCTACCAAAACTTATTTTTTTCAGCGCACACACGAACTTGTTCATCGCTGGACTAATTAAACTGAAAAGCAGAAGGGCAATGGAAAAATACTGCGGTTGCATTAATTTAAAAAAATACATTGAGAATACCTGTTTATTCACCCCCCCCCCCCCCAACACACACACATTCGCATTTTTTAAATTTTTGTGCACAACGACGAACGTCCGTGACCTTAGCACAAAGTAAGCCACATTGTCTGACGGCAGCTGTACGCAGCCGCATAAATATTCAGGTTACTAGTTTCCAGCTTACTATCTTAGTACAACTCTTGATAAAAAAGTTCTTGTACTTTTAAGTCTAATTTTAATAATAAGTGCTTTTGTTTAGTGTTTAGTGCATGAACGGTCATCCCTGACGAGCAAGAAAAGTGGACGCGTTTTTCTTTATACCATTGTCCACAGATTTGTTTGGAAAGAAGCGTGAACCTAGTGCTTGGCAAAGGACTGACTGCCGTAAATGAATTTCCATATCGCATAACAGGGTTTATTTCTTAATGAAACAAGCCTGTAACAAATCCTTACCGATAAATTTATTAGCAAGGGAGAACCGAGATTCTTTTCAGCATTTCTGTAATTATAATCTGTTCGAAATGTTTAATGGGCATGTCTTCTTACTCCTGCACCATAGTACGCGGTGTGGATGTGTTTCTTAATTGTGTAGTCTACATTAAGGTGAAGTCCAGCATTCACCTACACTGATAGTATACCACTGAGGAGGAGGAGGAGGAGAAGATGAAGTAGTAAGAAGAAAAAGGATGAGGAGGAAGAGGAGGAGGAGGAAGACGAGGAGGAGGAGGGTCCGGATGACTTACGAACGCATGTTTCTCGCGATAAAAACCAATTTTCCTGTCTGCTGCAAACAAAAGTTTAAGCTGCAACCGGCAGATCTAAGCAACACGTTTGTTGTGATTTGCCACATTCGCTACTCAGATCTAAACAATACGTCTGTTGTGATTTGCCACATTCGCTACTCATGGCACAGATGTTTATAACCGATGTGGATGCTACAAGCACTTTATATCATCACACATTTTGTGATTTCTGAAACGGATTCGATAGGCTGTGTTTAGTACAGGCGCCGGCGTACTCCGCTGGCGACATGACCCAAATAGGTTAGGGATGTTTTCTATCCGTTCTCTGCGTCGATTTACAGTATCCACTTGCACTTCAAGATTTAAACGTCGATTGGTATCTCATAAACGGGGAGCCGGGATAGCGTAGTAGGTATGGCGACTAGCTACGATATGGACACTGCGGGGCTCGAATCCCGGGGCAGGCAAGCGTTTTTGTCTGCACCAAAATGGTCCAGACCGTCTATGCAATACGTAACGAGATTTCTTTCCGGCGGTGAAGCGGCCGGGTTCGTGAAGCTAGCTGAGCACTCACCCCTATCTAGAGTCATGGTTAAGAATGAGTGTAGCTGTACCTCTTCTCCCCCTGTATGCCTTCGTGGTGCGGAAAGCCACAAATTTCTTAAAGACCAAAGTACAGCACAACGCGTTCGATTCAATAGGCAGGTATTTATTTCAGGAACTGTTCGTAAGTGCTGTGTCTGTTACTACACAGGGTTACTCTTCCCACGTTGTATGTCCCGAAAGCAGTACCGATGGTACGTTATTTGAATACACAGACTTGTGATTCTGTTACCAACGTCGGAAACTGCAAGGATACTACTGTATTTGATCAAATGATCCCGACAGTCGAACAGCCAATGATAATGCGACGTCTGCGGTTTATTCTTGGCCTCGCTGTCCACTGATACGCGACTTAACATGAACTACTTTACGACCACACACTATAAAACAAAGCTCAGTACGTACAGCGCAAAGATACTGTACATAATAGTACTGCAGCTTCAGGGAATATGGCTTTTTCTTTCGCTGCATTCTACACATCACGATCGCAACAATGTTCGTCCACCTCTGAATCAACGGAACGAACGTCGATTAAATGATATATGCAGTATACAACAAAACTGTCAGATGAAATTTATCTGGGTCAATTCTGGCCCAGTATAACATCTTACATGACGCTCACATCTATCTTCACCGATTTTTTCACGCACCCCTCTTCATGTTCAGCCCCCCATTCGATAGGTACCGTGATTCCCTCCCGGGAGTAAACCGGTCGGAGCGTCACGTCGACCACTCACTTCCATCTAGCTTTGAGATTGCGACTGTGTGGAGCTATCTTTCTCTTCGCCCTCTGTGGTTTCATGGCCTGTGCGGGACAGCTTCATCTTTCCCAGTTCCTGCTAAACTTTCTTATACAGCGGGTTTGACAACAAACTTTAAGTCCTACGATATACAAAACTGGAAAAGGGGTACGATATTTGAAAAACGGTTGTCCATTCTTTCTTCAGACATACGGAAATAATATGGCGCGAAAGATTATATTACTTCCGGTCCATCCCTCATCCTAAATTTAAAATGAAGATATTGATATCCATCTCTTGTGATGTCACATTACATCACATTCTTTAGTACTCTACAACCGCTGGATCAACTAGTAAGGCTTGTCGCGTGTTAGTGCCAATTTTACCAAGCTGGAAAAGAGGCCTACACAAGTATTACAATGACAAAGAAAATTCAACCAGGAATAACAACCGAAAAAATTACTTATGTTAATCTTAGTTAAGAACTCGGGTAAAGAGTGTCCATACCTACTGCTGAACGTGCTTACCAAGTCTGTCTCTTGTCGAGATTAAATTTCTCATGGAATGGGCCATAACTGTCATAAGCACGCATGAATGAGTTAACAAGGGGAGGGGACGAAACATAAAAATATTAACAGTAAACACAAACTAGTATGTAGTATACAGGTTTCCCCTCGCTTGCGGCGGCTATGAGTCTGTCTCATGTCTGTAATGCATTTTGTGTGTTCACGCTGACTGCAATGAGCGGTGTCTTTATAAATTTTCAAACAAAACAGAATACAGGATAGTTAAAAGTTACGCAAAATGGAAACTAAGTACATAACCTGCTTGATATTGTACCTGAAATTTGCAATTTGCACCTTGTCTGTGGCCTCTGTGTGTCACTGCAGTAAAGTTCAATGCTGTTTGCTCATCGGGGTCAACAGATGGGTTTGCATAAACTGTCTGTTACACGTGCCAGTACGCAGTCGATGGTTAGAATCGTTCAGATAATTAGCATAACTCCGCACAAGTGATAGAAAAAAAATTACAAGAGCGATGATTTATGCCAGAAGGAATTATTGTAATTGTCGTTACTGCTGTGCAAGGGACCAAGACACAATTCGAAGATACTTATAAATACGGCACTTGAACATGCCGTAAATGTTAGAACAGCAGCCGGGGCCACTTGTAAACTATTTATGACACTATTAGTACCACCGCCGCCACCGCCACAGCTACTATTACTGCTACTACTACTATTACTGCCACCACCACCACCTTCTGGCAACAATTTGAAATCCGGCCAAATTCAGAATTTCTAATCGGCAATCATCTGGCAATATTATGAGCGTGCCAACCTGCCGATTTATTTTTCTCACCTCTAAACAGACAGCGTAATTTCGTTTCTTTATTTAATGATATTTCACTAACAAACTATTTGGCGTCGAATTACAGGATCAGTAGGGAAGGGATAATGCACTGGAAGGGACAAGGAAGGAAGACGTCCTGACCTAATCTGACAGACTATCGCACAATTTACCTGGAGGAAGTAAAAGCAGGAACACTTTAGTCATGACAGCCCGCATTCGGGTAGCAATTCGAACACGCAGCACAAAGCAGTACTAACCAATCTACTGACACGCTCCGCAGTTTGGTTTCTAAATTCGGTGTATATGCACTTCTGATTGTGAACAACGCTGTACCATTATGCTCTAATGTGGCCTTCCGGCGTCAGTAATTTCAATGTGTCTTCACAGTGTACTGTTTATTGTACAGCACGACAGTATATCGCGAGTTGATACAATACAGCGTCCACGGAACACGAAATAAAGGATAAGCGAATTATTATTTGTGGTTTGAGCAGGGCCATCAGAACTGTCTTATAAAGAAAACAAATAACTACTACACATACATATTTACCCGAAAATAATATTTCAATATAAATTCCGAAAATTTAAATATTATTATCATCATTATTATTTAATTCCATAATGCCAGGAACTTTTTACTTATGTACATATCTGTATAGGTTAAATGTGATGTAACTTCAACTTTGGCATCATCATATTCGTAATTGTCCACATGCAAAATTATTTCATACCTCATGTATTGTCTTGTGGATAATGGAGAACCGAATGAAATTTAAAATGGTTCGTGCCAGTCGCTTATAAGGGGGGGGGGGGGGGGGGGAGGAAAATTGTGTGGCCTTCATGTCGTTACTTTACACTTTACAAAACATGACTTTAACAAAGTTTCTCACTACTCCAAGATATATCACCATACAGTATCGCACACAGTATCGTCCGCTAAGCGACGCCAGTGTCACGTTTTCGAGTGTTCGCCTCCATAATCTTCAAACCAAGTTGAGAACTGCTCTCTTCTGGGTAGACGAGCGCATTTCTCAACTACTTCGCGGCGGAAATCTGAAATCACGCCTCAAACCAAGTTCCGTAAAACTCAGTCAACTGGTTCAAATTAAGAAACGAACATGGACACACACACACACATATGCACACAAAGTCGACACTGTGATTTATTAAGCCTACTTTTTCGGAGTATTTACGAAGGGTAACGACGAACGTGGAAACCACGACCAATGTCCGACCTAGTATTAGACTAAACCATTTTACGAATATTCGTGGAATTCTCTATAACAGGTCTTTACAAAAATATGCTGAAGTGTGAATTTCGTGAAAATCGACTTAGTGACAATCACACGTTACTCACGGAGTAAAGAAATTTCTGCCCTACTTCCCATGTTTATTGGCCGATATGAGTGAAATTCAGCACGTGATACCCACACACGAAGCCGCCGAGCAACTGAGTTTCGCGAAACGCGGAGCAGTGGAAGCCACACATCACATGAAATTTTGCCCTAAAATCTCTACTTTTCTTCCGATGTAGCAAAACAGATGCCCATTAAAATATAGTGGGTTGTGTGTGTTTCGTGAAAAGTAATCAGTGAAAGCAATACTTTTATTTTGGGGTTAATATGAATTTCTATCCGTACTTTCCATATTTATTATCCGATTTCAGTGAAATTCTGTTAAGACAATTTGCACATACCGCTGCTGAATATACAATTGGACGGAAATCGGAGAAGAGAAGATGGCAGTTTCCTTGTGGGCGTAACTGAAATTACTTTTGCGCGTGTACCGTGAAAACTGATGACGTTCTGAAAATAATAGCTTGTTAAAATCTGCGTACTACGTCATAAAGTACATTATTTGATGTCCTGTTTTCTTTTCGGTAAAGCAAGATAAAAACCACGCCATCCGAAATTCGGACCGGTGACTTGAACACAAAGCAGGGACTGTAACAAATACACCGCAATGACCCACGGTAGTGTTTCTTAATTATTATGGGGGGCGGAGGCACGGTAAATCTATCAGAACATTGGTTTCCCTCAGATTTCCAACCGGCTACTCTCGAATAAGCAGCAGCTATGTATAGACAATCACTGTGGCGCAGTTGGTTGAGGCACTGAGCTACAAGCCGGAAGATGGCTGGTTCGATTCCCGATGGTGTCATTGGAAGTTTTCATTGACATAATCCTTCCGGCCGAACTATGGCCCTGGGGTTGTCTCAGGAAGATTTCCTGGGGGGGGGGGGGGGGAAGGGGGGCGGGGGGGTTGGGGTGACAACCTTACCCCCTTCAGGTGTTCAAGGTCTTGAACTCGTATAGCCCCAACCTCCCCAAACCCTCGGGCCCTGGC
>Ga0123352_10001693_pt1 | contig 29788 bp, 10 predicted proteins | sample TergutLab28metaG_FD_89700 | JGI IMG/M metagenome (GOLD analysis project Ga0123352, IMG submission 89700) | Labiotermes labralis P1 segment gut microbial communities from Petit-Saut dam, French Guiana - Lab288 P1 | ecosystem: Host-associated > Arthropoda: Insects > Digestive system > Gut ... | reverse complement strand
GCGCTGACCACGTGACACCCCTCTATCCGCAAAAGTTGGCACTAACTTCGCCGACCGGCGGCGGCCGCTCTGTCGGTATAGTTCGCGTGCGGACTAAGGCCACGGAGTTTGTTTGTTTGGAGTCTAACTTCAGTACATGAAAAGTCGATTTATTTTCCGAGTATCGTGAATTGAATTCACTTCTTTCGACGTCGAAAAAAAAACATGCGCTTAAAAGACATAAAATGATATTTAGTTTGGAATAAAGAATCAAGCACGTGTGTTATACAACAAATATTTTGAGAACTTCAGTATCCATGTGCTCATCTTTTGTAACACTCTTTGAGAACTAAGATTTCTGTTGAAGGGACAGCAAGAAGCCAGATTTCTTTAGGCTAAAGAAGTCCATTTGCAGAAGGATAAAAAAGAGGCGAATATTTTTAAAATTATTTGTTTTACTTATAGACATAATAATCACTAAAATATTCGTACTTAGTAAAGAGCAGGCAATTTACAAAAAAAAAAAGTAAAAAATTAATGTTTTTTTATTTCAGATTTATTGAAAGAGAAAAATAAATTTAAAAACAGTCGTCATCTGTGACATTTGGTAAGAAGCAATCAATGAAAGTATATAAGAAAGCTTGAGTTGCGGATTCGATTCCTGCACATGCCGGTCACGTACTTGGCCCGTAAGCTGTATGTTATTCTATTTGGAATAAATACGAGCTGCCTGTAGTACGGTAGGAGACGTGGTTTCGACAGCTTGGAAGCTTAGTTCACGATGAAATGATGTTCACAATACCAATGATAAATGCACACATGCACTTTAATCAAATTTTATCAATATCAAATAAACTTATTCCAAATTTATAATTAAATGTTTCTGTATAGAAACATACATGTTTTACAGATCACCAAAATGTTAAGTTAATAAACTTTCTGAAATAAAGATTATACAAATGTCTCGCAGCATTAATTTAAAAAAAATCATCCGCGTTATTGTTCGTTACGTTTCTTTATGAGGGTAATTTGAACTTGTCCGTAGATTATTTTTTTTAACTCCTTCAATATCTGTGGTAAGTAAATACAAGTATCACTTGTTGTAACATTCAAAAAATCTGCGACGTGCCCACATATTGTTTATGTGTTAGTACTTTTCTCACAGTTAACACAGGTTATTTCCATAAAGAGTTGTGTTTATAACAGACACGAAATGTGTTGTCTGTGAGGTAGAAACTAAATTTTTCTATACAATTTTGATGAACTTAGCCTCCTCTCGTCACAGACGCGCCAAGGCCACTGACTGCAATAGCCAGACGCTCTGCTTGGCAAATTCTGATCGTGACTACGGAGCAGGAGAAAGTCGACACCACAACAATCAGTCATTTGCAGGCTTTGTCCATTTTCGGAGGGTTAAGTATTTTGCACGCTGATTTCTGCAACCCCGAACAATACAAATTATTAAACTGATTTACTGTGTCCTTCTATTTTATTACACAGAAGTGCCTTAAGTGTGGAAACTCTTCTTTCTGGAATACTTCATACTAATTTATCCACACAACCGTAGGCCTACAAAATCGATATATTGTACACCCATATTATTTTCTTCAGTGTCATATCCCTTTACATTTCGGAGATCTACACTGCTTACGTCGCCGATGCCGGTGACCGCGCCCTCTAAGGCGTTGGTCTGCTGCCGTTCGCTTGCTGGGATTGTGGGTTCGAATCCCGCCGAGGACATGGATGGCTGTCTGTTGTGAATGTTTTTTGTTGTGTGAGGTAGAGGTCTCCGCATAGGGCTGATCTCTCGTCCAGAGGAGTCCCACCGAGTGTGGTGTGTCTGAGTGTGATCGTGAAGCCGAAATAATGAGGGGATCATGGCCCACTAGGGGCTATTGCACAATGGAAAACAATATTGCGCATATTTTTAGGGTGGACGTGAAAAAGGAGGTAACATATTTCTCCTAAATTTTGGCAACTAATTTTTTATAGTCCAGAACGCCACCATATTGAGTCTCAGGCACCTTGGCCCGCAGTACGTTCATGTGCAGTGCAAGAAATAAACCTCTTTGTTTAACCAATAGTAAGTTAACATTTCACCACTACCCGCGCGGCCTGTATTTACAGTCCACAGTTATGTGGAATAACATTAGGCTGGCCAGTACTGCAGACGGCAGTGCAGCAGGGGCATTGCCGGTTGAGCGAGTGCACCACCAAACACAGCTCGGTCGTGGCGGAAGTTGGGTCGTGCTGTTGCAAGCTCTCTCTCTCTCTCTCTGTTTCTCTTCCTCCACCACCATCGCCACCGCTGCACACCGCTGTGAAAACCTTGTTCAACGTCCACCAACAGTCGATACGGCATCAGTTGACCGGCTAACAATTACCTCGCCTCTCACTATTGTTCTAGTTATCAAGTGAATATCTTTGCGGGCGCTTCAAAGGGCCCCCCTCCCTCTTTCCTCCCATATTGTGGGGGTAAAATTTTCATGTCAGGATTTGGTGACAACCCATAAACTTGTTGCACGTAAATAAAAACGATTTTGATTCGGTTGTTACTAAAAAGACGAAAGAGCGAAGCTTCAGAACGTACAAGAGTTACCATGGACATGGGAGAGGACGCCTGGGAGCACGTGCCTCCGCTGCTGCTGAATTGTGGACAGGAAGATAGTAATGTCGGTGGAGGACATGAAGAATATCTTCATAACACGGAAGAGGTAAGTGACTGCATTTCTTTGGTGACAGATCGAAGCGTGTGTGTACATGTATTTTGTTTAACTGCATTTGAATTGGATTTAAGCGATGAAATGCAAGTGGTTTGTTTAACATAATTTTTGAAACAAAGAAAATTAAAGTATTTGTAACGAGTTAAATACTGGAAAATTCTACAGTTAGAAGCTTGGTTTGGATATTAGATCCCTTGTGCTTTGTTGTCATATCAAATTCACAAACATATCTCCGTCTTCTGATAACATTTTACAGTTCATAGCCTAAAATCTGACAACCCAATTATCACATTTTATTCGTCGCACAGTCATTTAGGTCGGAAAATAAAAACTTATTATGTTAAAATATTTTAATTTAAATTCCAATTTATTTAAATTAGTGTCATTACACTACAAACGATTGCCGTCATTACGGCAATGTTTACGTTAATCTTAAATATCTATACATATTTAGGGAGATTTTCTATATTAATCGTTACAAAATTACTCAATCCCGAAATTATAAATCATCAGCTAAAAAGCCCTTTATACCTTTAGGTTTCAGATGACTTAAATTAGAGTGTGAAGACTTAAACTGATATAATTTCTTTTCACACTGCGCCGAAAACGTATATTTGTTCTAAGAGACCTATGAAAACAAATAAATAGCTTGTTAGGGATAATTTCAATGTTTTTAAATATTATGGTTATACATATATATATATATATACAACACTAGACTTCAAATCATTAATGCAAATTTTTATATTATTGTTAAATAATCGTGACACTTTTCAAATCTGCGACATTAGCACTCTGTTAATGAAGTTTCCATGAACACGGCGTTCATGTCGCTGTTGAACTCCTGATATTTACTAGGAAAAAAACGCCAGGCCTATACAGAAAATACCTACGTTTTTATCCTGTTTTCTAGGTCTGTTTATAAGACCATACTCCTGACATCGTCAAGAGGGTGATTAAAGTACTGGTGGGAAATTGGGTGGCGAATTAACGAGACTTAACATCTTGCTGCAGCAATAAACATTTAAAATTAATTTGTACAATTTTTGTATGTTCTGCAGTTATAATAAATTGTTTAAACACAATCGTACTGCAGTGGATGTACACCACACATGAACACAAAGATGTTTACGCTTTGTCGTGACTTCAGACATTTGCAGAAATATAGGAATATAGAATAAATTTGTTGCAACAAACAAAAGAATGTCCCGTGATAGATTACCGGAACACTAAGAAACTACAGACCAACAGGCAGCAGAAAACGGGAGAGACCATTAGACAGACTTCTAGACGTGTGAGACCGGACCGGGCCAAAAATTGAACCAACTGGATGTTAGCTAGGTGATGATGATTATGATGATGATTAGCCATTTACTAGAAGATTAAGTAGTCGCATTCTGTCTCAGTCATTAAAAAAATCAATTAACTTACGTGATGCACAATACGATTAATAAATATGCTAATCTATAATACGTACAAAAACTCAGTTTGTTAGTTGCACTGAACAGAATGTGCTTCAATTTTATAGGCCGGTCGGTGAATGACGTGTAGGAAAAGAGCAGTTAATTGTTATAAGAATCACACCAAACACGTAAACACACTTGTGGAACTCAATGCAATCTTTAATGGTACATCAGACGTTACTTACGCTGGCCACTGGGTTTTAATCGTTAAAGTGTTTGATATTCTTCCAAAACAAAAGTAAAATATTAACGAATATATGTATTAGACTGATTGTTATTTATGTCAAGCCTTTAAAGCCTAGTGGTAAGTAGAGTTACCACGGGGTTAACATTAAAAATTTGTATATTCCGCCCACAGAGTGTATTGATGTGTTTTGTAAGGATCTCAGAAAAAAACAGAGATTAATGTCCTACACTTCATCCCATGATGGGATTTTATATCGGAGAACGAATGTGTTTACTGCGCGGTACGAAATGGAATTTCTAAATAAGTTCATGTTACGGTCACTCTTTAAATCTGCAGTAATCCGAAAACCCTAAGTTTGCTGATTAAGTCATGGTGCAATAAGGGATATTTATGACTGCTTTGCAGTGGACTGGTACAAATAGTTGCCAGCCAGTAGCACTGGATACATTGGTAAAGTAATGGATATCTGCAACGTAACAATACTGGAAATGTTAAGCAAGCAATAAGTAATTTTTGATGAACACATATAAGGTGTCCTGTGAGCCCAAGTTTCAAAATCACATAATCTCCGGGTTTAATTACAGCTTCTAGATAGAGGATGAATAAGTCGAAATGACATAGGATACGTACTCCTAAACTCGAAAAAAAAATAGACTATATTTTGGAATTTGTGTTCTGGCAAGCAATTTGATGTTTTCCCGAGGCTAAATCGCTCATAGCCAGAACCACAAACCAAAACCTCTTGAGAATACGTTCGCAGGTTTCTTCCTATCTATGACAGGCTACACCATCGAATTTTGGTTTCCTTATATTGAGTTATGGACGAACGGCCTTGACATATTTTAAGGTACAGTCGCGCGTAAAACTTGTCATGTCAGTGACGTCAAAAATACAGACACAGATAGCGCTCTACTTGTCATTCAAAACGCATATGACCATGTTGTTCTGACACATGTCAAGTGTTTGCCGGTACACAGTTCTATCTTACAAAATAGTAACTTGAATTTGGTAATATATGCCGCTTGAGAATATTACTACAATTGCTTTCGTAGTCAGTTCAAAAATATAATCATAAAAATATTCCGTATTTTCACCCAAAATTCTGGGCATTTTCTGCTCTTTTGCACCACAATTGTGACAAGCGACAACTACCCCCGTCTTAACAGTTTATCCTTCCGTCCCCCTGCAAGGAAAAATTTCACTCCCACTGGAGAGATCTGCGTGGTAATTGATATTGTATGGTTTTGCTACAAGTAGACACGAAGATATTTTGCTTCGAATTGAACAAGAAAAAAAATCCCTTAAATAAAAATCTGCCAAAAATATTTGACCAATTTGGTTACTGACCGTACCATAATTACCTAGGTTACCACACTTCCCACTGTTCATATGGTGGCTTTGGTCACTTTTGTTAAAATTGTTAGCTTGGTGAATGACGTTACATTTATTTTCTGGCTTCGTTACCAATATAACTAACGTCCTTATGGACCGTGGGTCTATCTTGTTTACCAGCGTTACATACGTTTCCATGGTGGCTGCTTTGCCTTTGCTCCCGTGATGAATTGATTCACAAGTTTTACAGCTTTCCTCGGTTGCTAATAGTGTATTATTTTCGCGAAAAGTTTATATATATGTGTATATATATAATAACTTTTGTTTGCTAAATAACTAATGACTGAGCCACCGAATGGATATTTTTAAGACAGACATTCTTAGAACGCTCATGTTTTGACATTGATGACAGTATCATTTGTTTTTATTGATCATTCTAAAAAGATTGTTTCTCAAAAAAGCTGAAGTTGAAAACTGATAATGCTGCCTCTGCTGGAAACCATGGGAAGGAACATGTTTCATGTACTTCACTTGGCCTCCGCCTGAGGCTGGACTGTCAATATCAACGTTCTGTTTCTTATTTACACGTGCTAGAGAGTTGTCGTTATTACGACCGCAAGCAATTACCCAGCATCAGCACTAAATAGAACAGTTTTTAAAGTGGCTGAAGAACAAGACGCTCTATTTTTTTGTTGATTGAATATTTTACTGTTTTTAGGTGCGAATTATTTGCAAAGGTAAAATTAGTATTCTTTAATTTCGCAAAACCGCCTTCGGAAATAAAATGCGTTATTTTAGGCTCGCATTCCTCAGTGTGTGAGTTAGCCAATCTCACACACCCGATTTCGACAAAATTTTTTAAGGGAAAATTCGTAATCAATTACAAGACAAAAGAATTATGTACTTTGAAATGGGAAATAGGGGAATTCAATTTCATATCATGTTGAAACTTTAAAATTGTGCATATCGAATTAAATATGCAGCATAAGGGAAAATTTAATTTAATTTTTGGGTGTGCTGAAGTTCGTATTTTCTCATCAATGCATTTTACATGTGATGGACTGTTTCCGTAGAATGCATTTCGCCGTTCTTCTTTAATATTAACACAAAATTTTACGGTTGCAAAAGGGTGCATTATATTGCCAAGGTCAATGAGCTGAAACTTTTAAGGCACAACCAATTGTCAATCAAAAATAATGTAATCGTCTTTAAATCTTTTACTTCCGGTAAAATTCCAACCTAAGAATTCCAGTTCCTTTGTGTGTTTCTTCGACATGGACATGAACTGCGCGCGAGAGGAATGAAAATTGTTTCTAAATATTTATCTATGGTGACTTCCCTTTGCTCATCTTCCTTTCTCATGTGATCCTCGATTGTATTCCAGTTTTTGGCTGAACAAGTGAGATAGACATCTTCTACAGGGCATGACAAATACTATGTGGTAAGTTAGTAACATGCAAATTGGCATTCCATATTTCGTGACAACATCGGTGCGATAAACAATGGTTTCGTTTCAAAGGTAGCTGGTGAGGTAGAGTACAACCTATTCCGCAGCTTGGCAGGTACTTGCAGTCGCCTAAGCTTTTAGCCGAAAGAGACCAGAAATTAACAGTGCTGTTGAGGCTGGCCGAACAGGTAATGGCTATGTCGACAGAATGTCGAGGATCGAGACGAAGTCACTCTTCCCAACGTCGGTTTACTTGAATTACCAGACGCGGCTGACGGCCCAAGACGATTTTATAGAATACTGTCGCCGCGGAAACCTCAGAACTTGTATCGGCAGAATGAATGGTGCCTAGCAAATTTCACTTAACCTGACTGAAGAATTCCCTGATTTTTCTCACTTACAAGGCTAATTCCAGGGAGTAATTAAGGATCACAGTTCACATCCAAACCCCTCCCCCTTAATTTGACCCAGCACCAATTTCCTGGTTCCTTGGTTATTTATTTGGATCCGAGAAGTCCGCATAGAGGTTTACTGGCTACACCAGCATTCCCTCACGCGCCAACTAATTTGCCGATTGCTAGACTTCATCGGTTACTCTGCTAAGGCCTACGAAAACCTCAAAGGTCTTTTCGACAGCTCGTCTCCGGAACGATTTCGAACACGTGGCCCTCGAAATACGAGTAACATCCACTCGAAGGAAGATTTGTTTAAGGCTGTATTCTTATTTGTATCAGGTAATAAATAATTTACGACAGCATACAAAAACACTAAAAGTACTTATCCTTACTTACTGAAAGAGCAGGGTATGCTTAATAACGGATAATAGCTGTGATGAGCCAAATGAAGCAAATTGCTGCGTTCCGGGACCTACAGATTTTATGTATCACGTCCAGTGAATGCGGAATTGTAGGATGGGAAAGAGTAGCTCGAAATTACCTGCCTTGCTCATGGCTGACGTTTGGTAAGGTCCAATAAACTGGAAAAAAAAAAATCAGTCTTTGTCTTCCAGGCAGTTTTTATGTGCAAGTCTTTATCTCTCAGGTCTAAATGGTGCCTGCTGAGGATTTCCCAATTTCGTATAAGGTCTGCGTAAGAGTATTTTAGGGCACAAGTAGTGCATTGTGTAGGTCCATAATTTCCTAAAAAAATCAGTACCTTCTTTCTTGTGGCATCAGATATGAAGACTGGTGGAAACTATAGATTTTTCTAAAGAACATAGGCAAATCGTATCAGGCTATACAACGTCAGAACCCTTACGACTGCATGTTTCATAGCCACTCTTGTGGCAGCATGAGGTCTCTCATAATTTCTTCAGTTTTCAAATTTGTAATTGTGTTGTAGATTTAGATTCCTAGTTCCATTAAAGAATTGTTTATTATAATGTTAGGGTTAGCCAGCTGCCTTAAATCTAGCTGCAATACATACTGTTTATATTTGGAATATATGCCGTCTGGAGAATCTGTAGTAGTAATTAATCAGCAGTCCCAGAAATATCTCATTTTCCATGGCCCATATTGTTAGTACAGTGTTGAAGAACTCTTTATTGAATCGTTTCATCTCCCAGACAGGAGAACTCCAAGTTATCACACCTTTCAAATTTCAGATAAACCTTAATATTATACATCCATCTACTTTAAGATGTCCACATTGGTCTTTTCTCTTTAGCGTTTCTGAAGGAATTTCTGTCCGCACATGTACGTATTTCTTGTTTGTTTCTGGTGCTACATTCCCTGTCATGCTCTTGAACACATTAATGATATATTTGTTAATATATGCTTATGTGTATTTCGTAAAAACTTCCCTTCGCTTGTCTGTGATAGTGTCCGGGTTATACTCACAGTTAATCTGGTGAACACCGTCCAGTGAAATGATGAAATCCTGGTAAATAATATGCTGGGAAATGAACGACAGGCCAATCCTTCATGTTGTATTTGTTAAACGAAATGGCATAATGCCTATTGTTGTCAAATAAACGACACAGCAGTTCAGGAGTGTTAGGATGACTATTCGCCTGACTCCACTAACTGGTTTTTGAGGATTTAGTTATCGTCTGAATTCACATACATGCTAATTTAATGTTCTGTCAGCTTATCAACACACATCCTTGTGCAGATTCAAAATTTCAGATTTTGGATTCAGTCACTTAAATATTAAGCCTCCCTTGGCTATCCAATTCATTCACTATTTCACTAAATGAAAAATATTTTGGCCTGTACTAGGAGCTAATTATCTGTATTGCAGTGTTACTTTTCGCGACGTCCAATCTTCTTTACGAGACATGCAACCTACCCATCGCAGATTATTAACATAGAGTCGGTGATAAAATAGTAAACGTTGAATAGGAAAGAATTTGGAAGGAATTGGTACAGGACTGATAAACGCGCTCTACCACGATTGGCCTGAAGATACAGAGGAAGACCACAAAAGATGAAATCATAATATCAGGTGTTCCTACCAAAATTTTATCTGGGCACCTCTCATACAAGTCCAGACCAATGTCAATACCATCCCAATGGTTATCTTGCTGTTAACAGCACCTCGTTTGTAGCGGGCGTAATTACTAATAATATAGAGAAATCCGTCGTAAGCGGAAGCTGGGCAAAACAGAAACCTGTCTGTAGCAGAAAAATTTCATAGTCCTGAGTATCTGGATTCCGAAGACTTATATCAAGTCCCTGTATGAAAACAAACCTGTCTGCAACGGAAATATTTTGGATCCTCTGCGGTTCCGTTATGAGCAGATTTCTCTGCATATAGGCCTACAATTTAAAAAATGATAGAGTGCGCCGTGAAAAAAAAATAGGTAGCTTACTGTATGCAGTAAAGTCCTTCAGACGACACGTTTTTCAGCTAGTCAACAAATTCCCCCTGTTTATGAAACCCAAATTTTCATTACAGGTTTTCACAACAGCTCGTCGCTTGTCCTATCGTAAGCCAGATGAATCCAATCCAAATTCATTTGTTTCTTTAAGATCTATTTTTAAGTTATCTTTCCTTCCACGTCCAGATCTTTCAAACGGAATCTACTATCAGGTGTCATTAGCAACATCATATAGTCTACTTTACTTTTTATTTACCACCATATGCACAAATTTCTAAAATACAATGTAAAACCTCAATTGGTTAAAACATTAAAAATTACATTAAGGGCTCCGACATGTTTCGAGTCACTCGCAGTCACTGAAAGACACAAGGAGGACCAGCAACAGTAACATTTACATCCCAAAAAATCTCACACACGACACGACATGCTGCCATCACGCCATCGCAATATAACATATCAGTACAGCATATAAGTTACTTTAGTGGGAAAAAGTAGCTCCCTGATGATGGTTTAAAGAAAAAACCGAAACATGTTGGATCCCTTAATGTAATTTTTAATGTTTTAACCAACTGAGGTTTTACATTGTATTTTAGAAAATTGTACATATGGTGGTAAATAAAAAGCAAAGTTGAAACAATATGCACGGTGAAAAATGAAAAAAAAAAATCATATAGTCTAATACACTTCTCTGCTAACTCCTAGAGCAACACGTTCCGCCCATCTTACCCACCATGAACTGACCACTGTAACAGTGGTGAAGATTAAAAAAACATAACGCTTTTCATTACACAAGCGTCCTGATGCCTCCTTCTTCATAGAATTTAGCTAAATATATTTTGATATTGATATTGATATATTTGGTAACTGCAATTTGGTCGACACCCGGTGGCAGTAGTACAGTACACATTTACACACGAATAATATATAGAACAACACAGTTAACAACTTTGGTTGGAAGGTTTTCTGGGATTCGAACCCAGAGTGGTCAAAGTAATATTAACGATGAACCAACGGCGTAAAAATTATCGCGTAATTGGGAAGAGTGCGGGCCTGATGTTTAAAGTAAAGGTTTGGAGTAAAGGTGCATTAAATCTCTGTCTACACGCTAAAAGCACATAGGAAAATCGGAGTATAGCTCCAGCCATTTGCAAACTCAGCCTAGATGGAGGTGATTTGTCAGGTTTAGGTCCAGGACACTTTAATTCTGGCGAAAGGACTCTCTATATGCATTCAACAAAGGGTCCGGAAACACATGTCTGTAAAAATATTCGCGTTTAATACGTGTGCATAAGTTTGTAAGTTTATTGCTTCTTCAAATATTTGGAATTTTGATTTACATTTTATATCGAGAGTTGTGCCTAAATTACTGCATTAAGGCGTGTGCAGATCTGCGCTGAACCACCGAACAAGCGCAGTCTAATCTGTTTCGGAATTTTGCCAAGTTCTCCAAACCGGCATATCTCACACAAATTTGCGTAAAACAGAATTTAGATCTTAGTATGGTTCGAATACTTTGATTCAAATAATCAATATCACATTTTTCCTACGTTAGGAAATGCAAGCAAGATACATTTTTCTGGAGCAGTTGTTTATCTCTGATGTACCTTCAGTAAAAGTAAAAGGTGAAATGTAAAACAATCCCATTACAGTCCTGGAAAATCCCTGAGGGTTCCAGGAGACTGAGGCTTCCAGATTTCAAGACAATCGGCACATGAAGGTGGTAAGGTTGTCAGCCCTACGCTCTGGCCACCTTTACCCCCAGGAATATTGCTGGTACTCATTTCTGTTAGAGGATGAGTCGATCCCAGGGCCATAGTGCGGCTGAAAGGATTATGTCAATGAAAAATTCAAATGACACCATCGGGAAACGAACCCACGACCTTCCGGGTTTTAGCGCAGTGCCTCAGCCAACTGCGCCACCGCGTACCCCATCAGTATCAGTAAGACTTGAAAAATACAAAAGAGAAACTTTTAAAATGTTTCATTCCACACTTGTCGCTGCAAATTTTCATGCAGTTTTACAGACATGTTTATTTATTCCAATACCTTGAATATCCGTTCTTTACAAAGTAGCGAAATAATTTTCCTTTTACTGAACAAAAGTAACAAAAGGACACAGGGCATACAGACAGACAGACACTGTCCCAGTTTAATTAGTATCTCATATAAAATTCGTAACCCTGTTTTAAGTGAGCCTCATTAAATGCAGACCTCTACGTGATATTTGCGGTTTAGAAGCGACAGGGCTTCTGTTAATATTATATCTGTAATGGCTATCTTATGTTCCACTGGGCATGTTGAGCCGTGACAAACACTCACGACATCAATGATTAATAAACTAATTAATGGAGTAGCATAAAAGCAATTCCACCCTTCAAGTTGCAAGCAATATGTCACAAAAGAGGTGCTCATACCTGTTCGGACAATTTGTCTATGACTTGGTACAGTGATCAATCAAATCTGTGCAGCCACCCCCCCCCCAACCCCCACACAGTGCATCCATTGTATGGAGCAGGCAGGAGCTTCCAGTAACAACGAAGCTCTATTTAAAGCGATTTATTTATTTATTTTTTAATATAATGCTCGTTCCAATATGGTTAACTGTTTACCTTAATTTACAGCGCCAAGAGTGAAATGTGCTATTTTTTCCGCACCTACCGGAATTTATAGTTCCCCAATACAATGTGTAAGCATGTTATGATATTATTCATTGGTGACTCTCTTTACACGCGCATCTTTTTGGCCACGTTTCAGCATATCCGACCTTTCATTTGAGAATCCCAATTTTGCCTGAGCAGAAAAAATTGAGTTAAATTTGGGACCAAACTGCCCATTGACTCTTCCCGATTAATCCACACGTATTATAAGGATTTATTAATCCTGAAGTTATATTTTTAACAGTTTTATTACTTCCTTCAGGCCCTGCATAAGTACATATTTATCGCTCCTCTAATTTTATACAAAGCAGGGCATTATGTTGTTTATTTAGTTTCGGAGGCTCAAGTTGTTACGCGTTTGGGAGCGAAATACCGATTGATAAATATTTTGCGTGCCATGTTTTAGACAATTTTTATTTACTTGTCATTATTCTTCACGAAGGCAACACCCGCAGTACCTCTATCCGAATATGGTACACTCCAAATACAGGACACACAATGTTGTCACAGTGTGTTTCAAAATTTAACAATGTATTACACTGCAAATAAAAGGGGTAAAACAATTCTGTTGCGGTGTATTCCCGGATTTAATGATTACCGTACGCAACGCACAAAGAAATATCTTTACCTCACATTTCCAAAATAAGACGAGCGTTCATATTCTCGTTTAGGAGTATGACATATGCCCAAGTGCATTCATGTAACGCGCGCTCCATTTTCCTTACCACATGTTTTAACTTCGAACTCGAGAGGTCCTGCGATAATAAAACATAAGTGTTTCTAAGTAATCGTGGTAATACTAAATGCCCTCAACCACAAATAGGCTACTAAAATGTCACTAACTGTAAACTTAAGAAGGAAATACGCGAATCGCTAGTCAACTTCGGTTCTGAAATTTTTTCCCATGACTACTTTTTTTTATAACATTCAGCTGTGGCAGAAGTTAAAATTTCAGCTATCAGCTGATGTTGTACACACTCTTCCTCTCTAACAAATTTTAAGAACTCTGTCTCCAGATACACAGTCCACATTGGTGTTATTAAGTACGTAACTTCAGTGGCAATCAAACTTGTTTCTAAGCCCTTAAAGGAAGGTGGTTATTATATTAACCACCTGTTTCAACAGTAAAAAACCTGAATTCAGTCCACAGAGTTTAATTCGTGTCTTCATGTGATTCACAGAACAGCGTACGTTTCAATTAGTAAACAGTATTAGCGTTTGATCTTTGCACAGAAAAAGCATTGCTTTTCGTGTGAGGTAAGAAGTAACTTCTTAGTTGTCAAAGAGCTAATGTGTTAAGGGTTCAGTTATGCCTTGTTTAATTCGGGGTTGGCGATGTCAGTAAACGAAGTATAAGCTATTTGGAGATTTGTCTTCCGGGACTTGACGTCTTGTGGTCTGGTAAGTACTTCATGATATTGGAAAGGTGTTGACTGCAATCTACTTCAATATAAAACATTCTAAACAAAAGCTCAGATCTCGAATATAAGCTTTTATTTGTTATAGTTAGATATTTGGGACTTGAATTGTGAGAAGCCTCCACAATCATGGGGATGTGGAAATTGTAGTAATCAATATATTCAGTTTTAACGAAGAAAGACACACAACTATCACTGTGTTCAAAATAATATTTAAGAACATTAAACTCCAGCATGTTTCGAACCTTACTGGTCCATCGCCAGGGCGTACATTAATTGTTATTCTGTAAAACAATTACTAAACATTATTTGATCTATTGCTTCTTCCACACGTGCAAGAGATCAAATATTGTTTAGTAATTTTTATATAACACCAATTAATGTGCTCCCTGACGAAGGACTAGTAAGGTTCGAAACATGCAGGAGTTTAATGTTTTTAAAGATATTGTGAACCTAATGACGATTGTTTGCATTTATTGGTTAAAGTGTAAATAATGAATTATAATGCAAGGAATGACAATATAAAATACAGGAGTGTTAATTACTTGACTCCAAAGATTAGTACAAGATGTCCTGTGGGAATATTCTCCCTCCTACATCTTTCTCAGGCAGAGTCCCCCACTTCGGTGCGCATTACAGACAGATACGTACAACAGAGAAGTCATTACCAAAATTAGCTGCTACTTATCTGAAGCAAATGCCCACGTGCATTCAGATTTTCACGTGCCCATGTCGTGCAGACACTGTTATCTGGAGGAACAGGCGTAATTAGCAGGAATACGACAGAACTGCGAGCTGACTAGTTCCGAATTACACTGGAGATACACCTGACTTGAATCACGACCAAGAGACATTAATCTCAGGCTTGACTAACCCTATATTTTCTTAATTATTCAAAATGAACGTATCAGATGCGACAGCTTAGTGCTGAGCATTCGCCCTTGGAATTTTCATCATTGCACATTTAAATATTGGTCAAGAAGCTCTTGTTTACTTTTTGGAATCCATCCAAGTGTATTATTAAATAGGATTATTCATGTCCCTCACAGGCATGCAAAAATTATAGGCTGTAAAATAGGTCTTTGTAAAATCTTTAAATAAATAGTCAATCATCTAGCCAAAATAAATGCTAGTGACTTTAATAAATAACATGTCGGTCTGCAATTTCTCACACTGCGTTTTATTTTTTTTACTTCTGTTTGTGCACACGGAAAACCATTTAGATATTCAGCGAAGTTTAGGTGGTGACATAAGTCTAAATTTGTAATACGAATTTTCAAACGGTCCGCAGTACTGCAGGAAAAATAGAAAGCGTGTCCGGAAAGCCTTTGGACTAAAATTAACTAAAAATAGAAATATCAAAAATAATTATTGTTCTGCTTCTGCCGATCGCAGTGTCCGCGCGGTCTAAGTAGTGTCCGGGTTGCAGGCTTTAGCCTGCAACCCGGACACTACTCCAGCCTAACTGCACCTAACCTCCAACATACAGCAAACCAAGAAAAACATGACCAATGTGGTAATCAACATCATAGTCGCTAGCTCCTGATGATGGGCATAGTAGTGCTCGAAACATTTTGAGCCTATAAGAAGTACAATAAAATATCAAGTAGCATCTAGTTGGTTTTTTGATTCTTCAGAACTCCTATCACATCAGGGAATACAGTCCAGTCCTAAAATGTAAACATCTTATGTCAGAAGTGTACACCGTTGCAGTGTCAATATTTTGGAACACATCCAAAAAATACATATTGTGTGTATGTGTACAAGCAAGTGTACTTGCGACAGGATAACAAAGTTGGAAGTCTGCAGCCTCCATATCGCAAGTAACTCATATTTGTTGATATTTACGCTACGTGGCAGTGATGGCCGAAATAAACCCGTCTTATGAATCAGTTGATGTGTGTATGTATGCTTCAGGTGACATAGCAGCCCCTAATTTGCTGATAACAATTTATTTTTAGTGTACGTGCTTATTCTATCAAAGATTATTTGAAGAAATTTAAAATTTAAATAAGTATGCTGTGATTTCACAGCAGTCCTCAAAGGATAGAATGTGTAGAAATGGATCAGTGGCAGGATTACTTGTGGGAATTACAGCTGTACCTTTAAATTTTTTATTTGGAAATTCAATGGTATTTGTGTTGCTTAAAAAAAGCAAGTTTTTTGGTATTTACACAAATAATAAATTTCACGAAATTATCTTTTTATTGTCTGTAGTGTTTACGCAGTGTTATGAAACTGAATAAGCATAAGAAGATACAACATACCTATTAATATTTCGCGAAAGAGAACGTGTATTCTTTTGGAGTCCTAAAAATCAGGAAATAAGGCAAAATAAACAGTCGCCCTCGGGTCGTTATGGATAGGAAGATTCATGTACATGATATGAATGTCGTCCAGTACATGTCGTCAGTAACAACATCCAGCTCCTGAAGCCACATATAATTAAAAGTAACAAATATAGGTGCCGTGTTTCTGCCTTTGGTATCGAACTGTACATCAGCAATCAGCGCCTCGTGTCAGCATGGCCCGTTCATCTTCATGCTTATTGCGAAAACTTCCTAAAACATTTCAGTGAAAACCATCGTTTTTACACGCGAGGTTTTACAATACGAAATAACAAACAATATAGTACGTTGCTTTTTTTGTGGCTGAAGGGTGTCCGTATATTGTGAGAGGGAGAGTGTACGGAGAACGTCGTTTCAACAGGCTTCTGGGAGGCTTCTTCATACTTCAACAGGAACAAGAGACAGGAAAGTGCAGAAAATTACATAAGGGAGAACTACCATATCTCTATTCTTCGCAGTTTCAATTTAATTTAATTTTATCCATTCCATTGTGTTCAGTGAATATGCAGGAACTTTTAACCATTATTGTAGGAACTAGCATCATAAAAAATCCCAAAATATATCGAAAAATACCGCATTGGGGATATTATCGTACTAAACATATCAGGTATTATCACTATTAAAATTTTATTGCAATAATAAATATATATTGTGGAGAGATCTCACGAATAATATTCTATCCTGGTTATGAGGATTAGTGGAAAACGCCTGACGATGACTGATATCGATGGAAACCCGTAGCTGATAATACAATAAATGAAATTATGCTGTGTTAGACCTGAAAGTGTACATTTGTATATCTTTACAGTTTATCATTAGTGTGAATAAATCGTGCGGGATTAGGGGGGGGGGGGTCGATGGTAGAGCACACGTGAGAGAGCAGAGTGATAAAAGTTTTGGACCGGCAAAACGGGAGGGAAGAAACAAAAATTTCTCTACCCGGTTGTAGCTAAGAAAATTTCGAGGGAGAGTGATAGTATGGAGTGGTTTAAACTGAATGAGGACAATGGCCGTCGGTGGTTCCTGAATACGTTTCGAGGTTAGATGACGAATATCTCAATCGCCTGACCTCAGTCGTATTTTCAAGGAGAAGAAACCTCAGGTTGAAGTCGAGGATTTAGTACTTTCTTCATTTTCAGGACCGGACGCTTAAACCCCAATCCACAGATCGGCTCTTCGGACTGCTATATTTATAGTTTTCCTCAATCTGTCCCGACGTAGTACAGTACATACCATTAGGCTAACTGCTACCTTCTATATCCTCTCCAACTAATTTTCGTTAATCATCGTGCCATTTGCCGCTATTAGAAGCACGGTTACAAATAAACAATGAACAAATAGGCAACTCCGTGTTCCACGGAGTTAGTTATTTCGATTACATAAGGGAAAATGCTTGTTCAGGGCACCTGAAATGAAAGTGCGTGGGAGATTATTTTGATCTATGAATGATAAAGATAAAATAGGTTAGAGTAAATTAAACAATGTCGACTATATAATTTTTTTACAATAAAAATCAAAGAGATGCACTATTTCTCAAATAAATATTAGAAATTAGTGCATCTCGTTGGTTTTTATTATAAGAATATATCACGATGCACGATCCTCTGAATGTCAAATATATAATTTTTGTTTGCGCCTAATGAGGGCCGTCAGATCATTCAGGGCAAGATGTGTCGTAAAACGCAAGGGAAAGAGAATCCTGATGTAACGTTCTGGAGTGAATTTAACTGATTCAAAAATGACCGTAGGGGCCGGGTTTTCTGAATACCACCAAACACTCTGATTTCCATAAATGCAAGAAATTAGTAGACATGCTTGTTAATTAGGGAGTAAATTAAATTCAATCGCACGCAATGTGCTATACGATACATGATTTACATTTCCTTTCATGCATATTCGAAACATAGGTAACTTCTGAAACTAGACGAAACTTAAAAAACATTCTCAAATTTGAAGTAATAGGTATACCAACGCTTGTTTTGAGATAGCTCAAATGTTTAACTGTAATTCATAGATGTATGAAATGGCCTTACATAGGTAAAATGAGTCGCATTTACAAGAACTGTTTCCACTGTCATAAAAACACTCAAACCCTTCTCCGTTTGAGTGGTTTCACCTGAAGACGGAAGCAGTTTGCTTCCGAAAAGTAGTGTCTTGTTTTGAGTGTTCCTACTAGAATGGAAAACGTTACTGTTAATGTTACTGATTTTATTCGAAATTGGGCGGTTTCCCGGAAACAATTCTACGCCCACTACTATCTGTCATCAAAGTAAACAATATCGGGTACAATAATTTGTCGTCATATATTTATTACAAAGATTGGAAACGAAAAACTTGCTCTTTTTTCTATCGCTCATACTGCACAGAAAATGAGGTCTTCCATTAGCAACAAAAAGCTACAGTGGTGACATCTAACCGATGTGTCTGGAGCGTAATTAGGACTAACACTAGCAAGTGACCATCGATCCAGCAGAGCTCTGATGGCCAACATCGTTAGCTATCTGAGGTGTATGTGTGTGTATAATTAATACCATGATAAATTACTACAGCAAATGATGGTTCGCATACATCCCCTCCCTGATAGCAGTTTCGGACTTGATCCTGATCATGATTCCCCCAAGTCGGAACTAACACGATGCGACAAATTCCAGAGCTGTGTTGTTGGCCACTGTGTGGGACAGTGCCCACAAATATCGATCTGCCTCCGTGCCATGAGCGCAAACCGAACACCCCTACTATTTCTGTATCCAATATGACAACACCACTTTTCAGCTGAGCCTCTAAACGCTCCGCCCACATTTTGATTACGAAGATTCCCGAGAAATCAAAAGATTAACAGTGTTTAAACAATTTTGATACAACGTTGGACTTCTCGTACAATGGCATAAAAATGGACTGCCCGGTTATCGTAGTGCCTGATAGGCTATATAGTTGGCTCACTGCTTTTCTGGCACATGGCTGGCTGAATGTCCGACAAGGTTGCTAACTGGTTCAGTGATCTTTTGGCCCATGGCTGACTTGAGTGCCTGGTAAGGTTGCTAACTGGCTCACTGGTTTTCTGGCACATTGGCACATGGCTGACTGCATGTCTGGCAAGGTGGCTAACTGGCTCACCGGTCTTCTGGCACGTGGCTGACTGAATGTCTGGCAAGATGGTTAACTGGCTGACAAAATGCCTGAGTATTTGTTTGACTGACGTCTTGACTGGTTAACTGGTGGGCAGTTTGAATGAATGGTAAGTAGGTTCTCTCGCATATTGCCTGGCCGTTTGATTCCTTATGCTGGCTAGTTGATAGTACGATTTGACCTTGTATCTGGCTGACAGACGCTTTTACACCATGATTTCATATTGAGTGGTCAAATTTATTAAACTCTAAAGTCTGAAATGTGAATAGTGCCTCTTTCTTTGACTAGATTTTTCTTTAGTTAAATAGTTAATTCACTGGCAGACTGAGGCTAGATAACTGATTAAATTTTTCTGAATAGTCAGAAGCCAGATTGCCCGGGTGGTGATTGACTGGTGGCTGACAGGATAACTTTAGGTTTGGTCTGCAGATCAGGTGAATCTCATTTGACGGGGTGGTGTGTTGGCTGATAACTCACTTTCTTGAATCAACTTTAAGCTAAGTAAAAGAATATTTCATTAAAAAGCAGCAATATCTTTCATACAAGAATTGTGAATATGCGTAAGAAGAAAGAAAGTAATCATCAAAGCAACCTGAACAGGAGCACCAACTTTGTTATGTTCCATAGGAAAGAATAATAAAAATTACCAGTCATGTCGGCAAGGAACTTACCTGCAAAATCACACATTAGGCTCAACTGTGGTGCTTTTTTAAGGAAGGCGTACACAATGCAATCATGGACAATAAGCGCATATTTCGAAGACACGTTGTTTTTGTGAGTTTCCTCCAAAAACGTAAGTTTACTAACTCATTATATATCGATTACGGCTGCTGAGATGAACTCCAGAAAGAAAAATAACCTCTTAAGTGAAATCAACGTCACAAAATTATATCCCCAAAGATTTTCAATCCAAGGTCAGTAATTGCACCTGGCCTGTATACAAATTAGTACAATCGATGGTTGGAGGTTTGAACTCGTGTTTATCTCAACCACCGGTACGGGTCGTACTGCTATAGCGATCTGGTTTCTTATGCATGAAGTTTAATACTTTTCTTATTTAAAATAACACACATCGTGTTTAAAGAGTGAGGTTAAAATTCCATAGAATATATGGAACAGTTAAAAGAACTTGAAGAGAAAACTTCTACAAATACTCTCATCAAATTCCGTAAAACAAAGATAAGACCTCAAATTTATTTTTTTGAGGGGTGGGGGGGCGAGATGTAACTCTGTTATTTCTGTGAAATATCTACCAGTGTTTTGGAGGAACTCGCTGACTTCAAATTTAGGCTAAAATCCAGATTGAAGGACCACATGACGTCACATACCCAAAAAAGTATTATACACGGTTACCGTCAGTAAAGACTCATCTCGCACATTTACCCTATTCATGCGTCTCAGAATTCTGGACACAACAGGAAAATAATAGGAGAGCAACTGGAAGCTGTTAAATTTCATTTATTTATGCCAGTAGTAACTACCATGCTGTGAATTGAAAATGAAGGTACTAGGGAATATATATATATATATATACCTATGGGATCATTCTTTTATCTGACAACGCACGTATCTCTGCACTCAAAGCTGTCGTGCCACAGGAGGCAATAGAGTGCTTGCTGCTCTTCCATTTTTTTAAGTCGGGTTCCACACATTTAAGTTCAATGTATTGCTGTTAGGACTAGGTTTTCAATTAGCGATTTCAAAGGTGGTGAGCTGGTGGATATATTTTACTTTGGCTCGCAAGCAAGGAAACATCTATTTGACGTCAGAATTTTATTAGTTACGCAAGCTGAGGGTAAGTGACAAACGACACGGAAACGTTTCATGCGGTGCGGGAATCTTTGTTAAAATTTGATCTGCATGTGGGCAGCAGGATGTTCAACACACAGAATGAAGAATAAATACATTTTATAGAGGTCTGCTTACAATTATATGTACAACTTTGCTATGGAATGCTATAGATTATGCGAAATAAAAATGTACTGACAATAATGGGAAATATTTGTTTAAAACCTGTTAAAGACAAACTAGTCTACGGCGACACTATTTTTACGGAGTTTATAAAAATATAGATTAGTGATATATATATATATATATATCTCCGTAAATAAAAAGTTCATAATTTTTTAAAACTGTCTTTGCCTTATATATCGGCGTTGTCAGTGGAAGGATTAAAGACGTCCTGTCATATAAAACGGCCCGCGGGCAACACAGCACTGCGTCACGAGCAACTTGTTGCCCACGAGATGGGGGTTTGAGCGGGACTGGCTTTAGCTATATATATATGCTTATGCAAAGCACCAGCAGATTTCACAATTCGGAAATAAACGACTTCGACCCTGTTTCTTTTCCTTACAGTTTGGTGTCCAACAATGTTAAAAATAATATACACAGAAGCCTCATTTTGCCCGTTTTAAGTGGGGATGAAATTTGGTCTTTTAGAGACATTCCTTACATTGCAAATGATGAAGCCGATCTCGAAGAACAAGAATATATTAGTGTAATGGGAGGGGAAGATATTCAGCTCCCGAAACGTCGTATGTGCAGGCAGGATGAAATAACGTATAGACTTCTTCATAAAACTGACCACGTCCGGCAAAAGATATGTGGTACAGGCAATCAGGTGAGAGGTTATTGCACTAAATCAAATGTAATTAAAGGCTGACATCCTGCATTTGAGGCAGACACTAATTTGCACTAACATGTAGCCATGTTATAAAATAAAGCGCCTCTGTCAGCCACTGAATTAACTCTCTTCTTTTAATGAAATATAATCAGAAGGAAATGGCTGTTAAATCCATAAAGCAAGACCGGGTAGCCATAAAATAGAAAACACTGTCTTCCAATGTCAGTTTCACTCTTCAGTTAAATTTTGTACCCTAAATATTACAGATGTGCATAGAGAGGAAGTCAAGAGTAACAGATATTTTTTCTGTGGGGTGTCCACGAGATGTGGTCGCGATGAAACATTTCCAGTTCCCACTCCAATTCATTACCAGGCCACACAAAACCTGTAATCATACTGGATACTTGCTTTCTATAATTAGCAAAATATTTGTTTGCGATTTTTTCTCTCAGGCTAGATTTTATTGTGATTTTTATTTACCAACAGGCATTTCAATTTATAATCACAGACTTCTGATTAAACAAGTTTCTTTGCATGTAGACCAGCTAGATATCCGATGCTCAAAGGTTTTCTTGACGGCACCATAGACATTAATCTAAGCTTCTTCCTCTTCTTTTTTTCTTCTTCTTCTTCTTCTTCTTCTTCTTCTTCTTCTTCTTCTTCTTCAGGCGCTGAACCTCCTTTAAAGGAGGTTTTGGCCTTCTCAACGACATCCTTCTACTTTGGTACACAGGTTAACAAATTTTTTTATCTTCATTTGACCAAGGTCCTGTATGATGTTGTCCTCCCATCTATATTTGGGTCTTCCTCTTGGTCTCGTGGTTAAGGGATTCCATTTAAATATCTTCTTAGGTGCCCTGGCTTCAGGCATTCTTTGTATATGGCCGGACCAGCTTAGTCTCTGGGCTTTGATGTAGTTGACTGTATTTTCGTGCTTTATCAGTTTGTCTAATTCTTCATTGTTTTTAATCCTCCATGTTTGATTTTCTTTCTTAGGCCCAAATTTTCCTCTTAAGATTCCTCTCAAAGACTAGCAGTTCATTAATCTAAGCATATGGGTTTTATATCCGCCCGTATTGTTAATATGTTAATTAACAGCGGTCTGTAAACATTCAGCTGTAGGCCTATATTGCACCACTCATGTTTTGTATCAATTCAGCGCTAACGGAATTTTTTTATGTCGTAAAATTTGATTCCTGACATTTCTGACAAATTTGAAACGGCGCTGCAGAAACACGGCTGGTAGTCTTGAAATTCATTCTGCACGCTATTTGTACTACAGACTTTTATTTGACAGGGGCCATTCCGTTGTGTAGTGTAGTGGTAAATATATGTGTATTGCCGTCTAAAACACAACATATGTACATCAACACAGTGATGAAATGTCAATTACATCAGGGCTACATGTTTCGGCTGTAAAACAGCCACCATCGGGCCAATGCAGAACACATACAAGGTATAATATAAGTTAAAATAATTGAGCATCCAATTGGATGCTCAATTATTTTAACTTGTAAACGATATGGGATCCCATAGGGTGCACACTTATATTTTACCTTGTATGTGTTCTGCATTGGCCTGGTGATGGCTGTTTTACAGCCGAAACATGCAACCTTGATGTAATTGATATTTAATCACTGTGTTGATGTACATATGTTGTGTTTTAGACGACAATACACGTATATTTACAGAATTTTACCTATATTTCCGCACAACATTCAGTGGGAACATTTTTTGGTCTTTACGGTCTATAAAATATTTGCACGTTCACTAAATTTTATACGCCGCTCGGACAATTCTTGGGCTACGATTCATGTCGTTGTGAAAATAATTTCAACCGTTTCGTTCACTTCATGTGCTTACAGCGCCGGAACTCATTACACAGCGATCCGCAAAGTATCAAATGCATTCACTTGTCGAGAACGCTGAAGGTCTTATATCCTGTTGACATAATTAAGATTTAAGAAGATGGAAAATGAGTAGAGTAGGGGGATAAAGAAAAAAATATGGCACCCCACTTCCCAATTTGTGATCGTCGCTGAATAACTTTAGGGAGATCGAATCAAAAAGGCTAATTTGGAAAGGTGGTGAGGTGATGAGAAGAAAATCTGCTTATAACTTTCTGAATGTAAAAGGTCCGGGGAGAATGAATTCAGAAAATGTATACTTACTTGCAGTGAGATACTGAAATGACAACAGAAGATAAGGTCCACTGGCTACGGAAGGGGGGGGGGTGGTAACAAAATCTTTGATTTTCTGAGAGGCTGATAGTTTTTTGACTGAATGGCTATCAGTTAGCCGTGAAGAATCTTACAAAACAAAGTGACTTTCTTTTACTTGTAATATTTAGCAGACCACAAAGTCGCGTTAGAACGGAATCGAACAATCAATGTACGTACATATAAAACTCGATCCAGGTGTTATTTTTATTAATACAGTTATATTTCGACATTACCAACTGTCACTTTGCATGTTCCAGCTAGCAGCCCGGTTTCGTGTCAGAACAGACTACTAAATTTACGGTGCCATGGAGATTGTGTGCCGAGGTGTTCAGTGGCGGTAACACGGTGTAAATTATGAAAAGAAAGCCTCACCCGACACGATCACGCTTTTGATAGCCACTACTTGTGATTTTCGATATCAGGCCCACTGCGTGATATCTGCAGGAAACAAATCAAACATACTAACAATTGGGAGACAATATTTCTATCTGTCCTTCTTAATGTGTCCGTGCTTTAATTCCGCAATATTTCTCTTGTATTTTACATTTACATTTACATTCTACACAAATTTATGTTGGTAATTGAAGTTCTTTCCATAACGATCCAAAGCATTCTGCCTACTTCCATGCCTCCGCCGCGGTAGGAATACGATCTGCGTTCTTCTGAGTCCTTACGCAGTGTACATTGGTAATTCCATATCAACGTTTCAGGACAACCTCTTGGCCCCATTTTCAAGAGTAAAGAATTCCAAGAACTAGCTGACAACTCTGCTACTTGATCATTGAAGATGGGAACGATAGGCTATCCCGAAACGTCTGTATGGATTTACCAATCTACGCTCCGTAAGATCCTAGGAGAATGCAGATCTCACAGTATTCTGTTTATTTATTTAAAAGGCCTGGTTTCAAATGAATTATTTATATCAAAAGAGTCTGTGACATAAAGAGCATTGTCTTGGTATAAAGTACAAGTTGCCAACTGTGCTGTATGTTTTAAAAACTGTCGTAATATTTCACAGTGCACACGACATTGACATTTTTCACACCCTTAGGAACAGAACGCTCTGCCTATTTTCATGAAATTCACAAATGCCCAACAGTATTATGGGCAAATCACTTAAAACCGAATTTCATCACCAACGGACAATAAGAGTAGAATGTATGGGTGTGCATTCATTTACCCCTCCAAGTAACATGAAACTTGGACTATAGAGATTTTTGACCTTGTCAAAATCAGTAGATATGTGTGCCAAATTTGACCCAAATAGGAAGAAAAATGCAGAAAATGTGCGTAAAACTTTATTTATTCTCGTCAATGAAGCTGTAGTTTCACTGCACCGATTTTCACAGAGCATACAAATGCTCATCAGCACTAAGTGATTATCTTTCACGCCAAATTTCAAAGAAATGGATCAAAAAGTACAAAAAAAAGTTAGAATTTTTTTGCACCTTTCAGTAAATTATGACTGTCATGATCTGATTTTCATGAAATTTACTCTTCCACAGCAACTTATTATGAAATAAACTCTATTCCGAATTTCATGAAAATACCACACACGGTTTGGTTGCTGTTAGTAGGTCACATCCGGTGTGTTCTCTACATAATGCGACTTTGCTTCGTAAGGAGTGCTCAAAAATCATAACGTCTCATAACTCATAAATGAAATATTTTCCGATAGTGGGGAGAAAAAAGTAGGTAAAATTTTTGTTGATGCTCTGAGAGGTATTTTTAGTGAAATTTGTTTCGAACTCTCAAGTTTGTGTCTGCAATGAAAGACACTGAATATCTAGTGAGCTAGACTATTGCCCCTTGCTCCCCATGACGCAATAGCCCCTAGTGGGGCAGGGCCTCGTCATTATCGAGGATTCAGGATCATACTTAGACACACCATTCTCGGAAGGACTTCTCTGGACGAGTGACCTACCTGACAACACACAACAATCACAACAGAGAAACCCACGCCTTTAGGTTGGATTCGAACCCACAGTATCAGCAAGCGAGTAGCCGCAGACCCATACCCTGGACCGCGCGGCCATTGGGATCGGCAACTAAACAAAATATAGAGCTGATATACCTGTGTGTAATGTAAGTGTGCACTGATCATTTAGAACTTTCTTTTCAGAATAAACCGGAAATCAGGCTATATGCCGTTCGGCCAAACCGTGTGAAACTTCCCTGATTAATAAAATGATTATATAAAAATGATAATAATTATAAAGTGTTGGCCGGGATAACTCAGTCGGTATAGCGACTAGCTACGGGGTAGACGGTCCGGGGATCGAATCCCGGTGGGGCGAGATTTTCCGCACCTGCCCAGACCGGGCTTGGGACCCACCCAGCCTCCTACACAATGGGTAGCGGGGCTTTCCTGGGGGTAGAGCGGCCGGGGCGTGGCGTTGACCACCCAACCCCATCTAGCGCCAAGGTTAAAGAAAGAGTAGAACAATACCTCTACTCACCCTGTGGGACTTCGTGGCATGTTCTAGGGTAAGCTTTAATAACTACAAAGTGGAAATTCATTTTCTCTCAAATATTTTTCAAAATTAACCAAATAAACATAATGTCAATTAGGCCCCAGTTCTGCAGAAGGCGATATTCCCTCATATAGCTAAGCGTCCATGAATTCTAGAACTCTGCCATGAACTCGCACGGACAGTTACTTACTCCGGCACTGTAACTCCGCCACTGGGCATGTAGGCCTATTGTACTTCATCACCTCCCATTTCGTGCGTGTCTGCATGCGTGCGTGCGTGCATCACGACCATCACGACAAGTCCAAGTACACGTGATAGATTGATTAATCATTGATGACACTGGGACAGAGGCCGGTCGAGAGGGAGTCGATTACGTTTGAATCGATTAATATGGCAGGTCATCACAAAGCAGCACAAGTTTGCACACAAAGTTTCGTTGTTCCAACCTCACATTTACACTCACACACACTCAGAGGCTCTTAAGCTTTTGGCGCCGGAATTATTTTTTTAATTTCAGCACACCCTGTATATAAAATGTGAATAATACAGGAACCAAATATGTTAGAATTATGAAACAAACTACATTTTGAAGAGAAAAAAACGGAGAGTATACACCATGTTTAAAATATTCAGTACCTATATTTGTTGAATAAATATATAAAATGCAACTTCAGAGGTTAGCGGTGCGGTACGACCATTATAGTTGACATTAGGCGTCAAAAGGTTAAGGAACAGCTCTTGTCTCTTGCATGTTGAATGTCAAATTATAAACACAGTTAACCCTTTACAGACGAAGCGCAGACTGCTCTATTTAAAGACCCAGTCCGTACCGCGCTGTAAACACTTTTCATCTCGGTTATAAAAACCGATCAGTTTATGCTGTAAGTGGCATAAGTCGCTGTTTGTTCTGAGATTAATACAAAACTGTGTGGGCAGAGCATACAGCTGTTGAATGTTAAACCTGATTTGGCAGATAAATGATACAAATATTAATGACCATGGGTAAAAAAAACCCCCGTGCGTCCAGTTATCATGGCAGCAAAATATTGTACAGTGGAGCCTATTATATAATGGTCTTCATTTCATAAACTTGCTGTTGATCACCTTTCTGGCGCCTAGGGATTTTAAGTGGGCCTAAATTCTTACATTTTGCACACTGGTAAACACAATATAAATATCCTGCAAGATCGGCGCTGTGTCTGACTCCGGAAAGCCGGCTTCAATCACATATTCGTCCGTCTAAAATTGAGGTGGATAAATGTCGGTTAGACAGGTTCTTCTAGCAGCATTTAGATTCTTGTCCTATTTCAACCACAACTGACATGTTTCTGCACGTGTCACTGGAACGTTACATTATACTGTCCAAACGAAAAGCATCTAGTAGTTTTTGACTTGTCACATGCTAACAGGCCGACGAACGTAGCGGCCAATAGACATGGCGAAACTGAAATTTACTTTGTGTAATTTTATTTTCAGAAGCACCAAAAATTTGGTGGTCAATAAACCAGCACAATAATTGCCTTTGTGAGGCAAAAATTAACCTAAGTATTGTTATAGCCATGCGAATATTCCGTAGCATAAGGCATTTCTTCAACAAGCAGGCTGGTAAACAGCAACAGCATAATCTGACAATAACCTTTCAGGTGTGATGTACATATTGGTACAGTAGAGTGTACTTACATTATTTAAGTCAAAAAGTTTGTTTTAATAATTCATAAATATTAGGCGGGTCTTCTTTCCTTTACTGAACGTTTCAACCGTAAAAATGCGGTACAGAAATAGTAGTGGCAAGCTGCGTAATGCATGCGTGTCAGGAAGAGCAGTAATTTATACAACATTACGTGTACTATGTTACTCCATGTTCCCCTAAACTTATCCTCTACCGCTGTTTTAATCAAGCTGGTTAATAGCTACCAACCTTAATGTGCCCCTTAAAAGTTTTGAGTAGACGCACAAATAATATATAGATTTCAATTAATTTTAAAATGGCGTCCCGTAAATTTTTAGACAATTAATTCCAGGTGTCAGATTTCAGTTGACCGTGTAGACAATCCCTCACCCCCACTGTGTGATCACCATATTTAAATGAAGATTAAATTAGTTGTAGTCACCACGCCCATGGTATGTTGTCATGCGACCTCGTGGCCATGAACAGGAATGATGACATGCGACCTGGGACCTGCACGATTGCGTTGTACCAAGTTACATCACTCTATATTACATTCCCAATCTTAACTATTAAATTATGTATTAGTTAATTTACTATTTGGGGTGAACAACGTATCTTACTGCACCTCCCACCTTCAGGTTTGAATTTCTATACCAGGTAGGATCATGAGTGATTTCAGGCTTCTGCCGCGAAGTAGTTGATAACTGGGCCATTCTGGGTTATTACGCGGCGTGTAGTGGTAATAGCTTACCGACGTTTCACAAGTAAAGAATCCAAGTAGAGAAGAGAATCTTCTTGTATCCTTGATCCTTGAAGATGGTACCGATAGGTTGTTACCACTATAGGCTACGTAATAGTCCAGAGGATTGCAGTTCTCTGGTAGGAAAATGCGTGATTTGAATAAGGAAGTTCCAACCGCTGTCATTCCAAGCAATATCGATAGTGAGTGGTCATAGGGTGTTCAAGAAAGCAGGTCATTCCATTAGCTGCTGTAAAAATGTTGTGGCGTCAGCATTTGTGTTCCTCCATGGTCACCATTTCGTATATTTTCGAAAGGAATGAAGATGAAAATAAAGCCAGTTGTGCTATAACGCAAAATTTTATTTATTGTGAGACTTCGTGTTATAAAATTCGCGCAATATTATTATTATTATACAATATGCATGTCTGCTGTCACAGGCATTTCTTCCTGGTACTTCTCTTGAACCAGCGGTGATCCCCACCGCTCAGGCTTCAAGCTTCACATTGCAGTACTTTCCGTATTATGTGTGATGTTCCAAGTGTAGCTGTCTT